>AUXO010139115.1_pt1 | contig 25622 bp, 33 predicted proteins | sample 768731 | NCBI WGS metagenome assembly AUXO01 (sample SAMN02715735, study PRJNA202380) | gut metagenome | biome: sheep rumen | host: Ovis aries | place: New Zealand: Palmerston North | reverse complement strand
CTGCAATCGAACTAAGATAAAACGTCTTCCCGCCTCTAGAAAAATGCATTTTAGAATCTGCAAAAGAATTTTCACCATTTAATTGAACCAATCTTTTTGAAAGTTGTTCAACTTCAACTGCTGTATCTACAATTCGCTTCTGCATATTACGAAGCGCAATAGGATCTTTTTGTGTGCCAAGCCTACTTTGAAGTTTTTCTAATTTTTCATATGCATCAACAAGATTATCTTTTAATTCTTTAACATTATTTGATTTAATATTGTTTTTATTATTATCTATATTTATCTTATTAAAACTTTTAATTACTTTGTCTAATTCTTCTAATTCTTTTGTTTCTTTTTTTACATCAATTAATTCTTTGAATTCTTTAAAAGAGTCCATAGAAGACTTGGTTTCTTTTTTAAATGAATTTAATTTATTATTAACGTTTTCTATTTTTTTTACTATCTGATCATTTTGCTGCCTACTATTTAAAGATTGATTAAACTTTGCAATATCTTGTTCAGCCCCAGAAAGCCTTACTCGGAATTCATCCATTGTAGATTCAAATTTTTTTTGAAATCCATCAAACTGAGATGTGTCTATTTTCGAATTTGCAAAATTCTTCAAAGTATTTGAATACTCACCTTGCAAGTCTTGAAGACATTTAATTATAGTATTTAAATCATTAACATAATTACCGCCAATACTAATATTGTCTCCAATTTTTTGTATTCCGCCTAATTCTTTCTGTATATTTTTTATTTGATCACTTATATCTGCTATATGTGGTTCAACATTAAGAACCCATTTTATATTATTACTCATAAAATCACTCCCTTCTTACCTAAAACTTCAACATTTCATAACTGTCACGACGTGCCATTTTTACACCATATTCTTCATATATACTACGATGCGCCTTGATATAATCAAACTTATCTTCAATAATCTGTTCTGGAGATGGATACATTATTGGCGCATATCCTTGCAAACTCGCTATACCATGTAAACCACTATAAACTCTGTCAAATACATGTAAAGGATCAGATTCTGATCCGGTATAAACATTTGGTATTTCATCAACCAATAATTCAACACCGCCAGTAAAACTATTTCCGTGACTCTTATGATAACGTTTATAAACATATTGAAAATTCCCATAACGATCATAATATTTTGGTTTATACGAATAAAACTTATTTATTGCGCTTTGAGTTGTTTCCGTTAATTCATCCGCAATTTTACGTGTAATGTGTTTAGCAATATTCTTGCAATAATTTTGAATATCACGTTCTAGAGTTTCATACAACTCTTCGATTTTTTTTTGCATTTTATATCTCCTATCATATATATAAGTACGACAACAAATAACGCCAATTTCTCGTCCTTACACATATATAAAATAGGAGAGGAGTATTAACCCCTCTCCATCAACATCTAGTACCAGCAAATCGTGTCGCTCAATGAAGAACCTAATGCATCTAATATGCGACTAGCCTCCTTTGGCGATACAGATGATTGACACGTTATAATACTAACCAACCGTTCTTCCGTAATGTTTGCAAGTGCGACCACTTCCTCTATGGATAAACATTGTTCTTTTAACGTGTCATGGATTAATTTGTTTATGACCATGATTACTCCTTAATACGCTATACGACTATAGCGTCAAAAAAAGCCCAAGAGTGATTAGACACCCCTGGGCTAGTAATCACTCTTGTTAATTGCTTCGCATCTGATCCATAAGCTTTTCTACGGCTTTACGATCTCTATCATCGACAGCCATATCTGCGATGTCTGCTAAGTGCTCAAGCATAATATCTTTGCTATCATTTCTAGAATAACTATTGCCACGAGCATAATTATACCCTCTGTTGGCGTAGCTATTTCTTCCATACATATTGCGCATAGAACGACCACGAGCATAACTTCCGTTGTTACCAGAATACATTGCATCTTGAGACGAGTTCATCTCTTCAATATCCTTGATAATATCCACAAGTTTATCTAACGCCTCAATGTCTTGCATCTGAAGTTTGTCCTTCTTGCCAATGTCGTCAATTTCACAATATGCTTTATCGTATATTCTATCTAACGCATCCATTGTTAATCTCCTTCCTACGCAGTACGCACAATTCTAATATTTGCGTTTTGCATGAGAATCGGCTGTGTACTCGTATTTTCTATCGCGATTACATAACAACAGCCACGGGGCACGGCAATCTCGATTGACCGATGAATGTTAAAATATTCTTCAACGGCCGCAGGAGTAACGATCATTGTACTTGCCGGAATAGGTTCGCCATCGATAGCGAGAGACGCTTGAATCGATTCGACAGTCCCTCCGGTTGGCACAGCAATGTTTGCACCGAAGTCAACAACATATCTTGCAAATGTTGCACATGGATTGTTTACAATACCACGCACAGTAAAAATACCAGAGTCATCTCTATGAATAATGTAACCACGAGTACACGGAGAAGGCTCGTTCGTAAAAGCAGCATTACCACCAGCGATAACTGTCTGCTCTAATGAATTGCTATACTCAGCCATAATTTACCTCCATTCAAAAAGGTAGCCACCCATAATTAAGGTGGCTACCAAACAAGATCCAAATTGACAATCTCGTAAAACGAGAACATGTTAATTAAATGTAGGGTGCATTACGCTGCGTATCCACCACAAGAAGTGTAGAAATTTCCGCAGCCACATCCGTTAGGATTTGCAACAACATACGCAGGAATAGGAACTGGAGCAAGATATTTCTCAAGTGCATTTGTCTGCGCCTCGTTATTTGCAATAATAGCAGCGGTCTGTGCGTTCTGTGATGCAGAAAGCTGAGCCATAGTCAGCTGTTGCTGAAGAGCTGCGATTTGCTCATTCTTTGCATCTATCTTATCTGCACACATCTGATCAAGGATGCGCTGAGTCGAAGCGTTATTTGCCTCAAGTACATCTCTCAATGCGTTACCAATGGCTGAACGGTCAGCGCAAGCTTCTGTAGCAACAACATACTTTAGGTCGGCTGTTGCTGCGCGATTTTCACAACAACACTGCTGTTGAGCCATAGCAATTGTATTAATCTGATTAGTCAAATTTGCCAAAGTATTACATCTCGATACTTCAGCGCTGGCGAGTGAATTCTGAATACCGGAAATACCAGCCATTACAGCAGATTGATCAAAACCGCGCTGTACATCATTAACAACGTACTGGGTTCCACCATTACCTCCACCGTAGCCATTTCCCCATCCGCCATTAAATGCGAAAAGGAAGAGTAGTATTAACCACCATCCGGAGCCGTTATCTCCAAATCCAAAACCGCCATTACCAGTTACAGCTGCAATATCTGCAGCACTCATTTCTGAAGAAAGTGCCATGATTATTTCTCCTTTCAACAAAAGTCAACATGTTCTATATGTTCATTACGTGCGCACCGTAATTAGAACCTTAACTAAAAACGACCACCCATCATGTTTTGAAATTGGGTAGCCGCCTGTGAAAGTTGGTTAAACTGTTGCTGAGACATTTGTCCTGACTGCAACAGTTTTTGAACCTCTTGTCTAGGATCTCCGTTAAATGAAGACCTAAATTTATTAAATTGTGCCATCATCTGCGCCATTTGATTATTGGGGACAGGAGATTGGCTTCTAAACATATTAAACAAACTACTTCCCATTCTGACGCTCCTTTCTCGTATTATCATTTCTATTCTGTTTCAACTCATTGATAACACGTTCAAATTCGTCCTTAGTAACATAACCAAGTTCACGAATTTTTTCTTCAAACTCATCACGTCCAACATACCCGCTCATATCAATATCAGGCATTATTACCTCCGCTTGCTTTTCAGAATCAAGAGGAACTTCGACAAGCTGATATTTCTTTATTTTTACTGGTATGTTTTCTGATGTTTGAGCAGCGAGATATAAATAATCACGCTCAGAATCAAAAAGAGCCATCATTTGACCTGGATCAAGATGATGAGCCATTGCCCCAGCTTCGCCCTGTACCCAAACTATATTTGTAGGGCTTTCTTGTTGGCGTTGTACTGGTGTTTGGAAAGATTGTTGATAATCTGTTTGCATAGGGTACATTTGTGGTGCCACCATCGGTAATGCACCATACCCAAGATAAGAGGGTTGATTATAAACCATAGTAAATATCTCCTTTCAAAAACATCGACATGTTTCTTAGATATTTCGCTCAAAAAAATAAATTGGAACTTCATAACCGGAGTCCCAAGAATCGTAATAGTCACCATCTGTAACAGTGACAACATGATTGCCCGTCGCTAAAACAAAAATACCGTATGGATTATCATGGCAAAAATCCAATACGGTATAACAATCCGGGCAAGTATTCGGAATTATATGACGGGTAAAATTTCTTCCTTGAAGATATGAACTCCATACCTCATTAGCTATCGGAGCATCTCCCATCATAAATCCTTGTGTTGCGAGTTCGGCATAGGTGCGTTCCCATGTGAACCCTAGAGCCTTAGATAAAGCCCTATAAACACAATCCCCAACACTTTTTTTGTTGGGGTTAGGATTATAGTATTGCCACGCCATGGCAAATACCTCCATTTATTGTTCTGCGTTAAGCTTATCTATAATTTCATTTACGAGTTCTTCACTGATATGAAGAGACTCCTTAAAATTGTAAAGCATCGAGGTAATGCTATATTCATTATCTCTAAAATCATCTAACACCATATCTAAAAGAGTGCTAAACTCAGAATACTCACCCTTAGGAATCGCATCCAAAATAGGAGAGAGCAACCCGTTTTCTTGAAGTAAGTCATAAGCATCAGTTGCCTTTGTTCCTTCAAATGCAATATCAATATCCGTATAAATATCCACTAACCTCATGACAAACATAAGATAACGAGCTGGCGTGTTAATAGATATAAACTTTCTTCCATCAACAGTCTTGTGACAAGTTGCTTCAATAATCCTATTGCACTCAGTAAGTTTCTCAATATACGGAACATACTGTTTTTTAATAACCTTCTTAAAATCGAACTTCTGGTTCGATTTAGTCTTTTTAATTAATTCTTCAATTGTCATCTTTAATCCTCCTCGATCACATCATACAAGTCTACAAGAATAGCGCTAGGGATGGAGTACTTCATAATTTCATTCGCCTTGATTTTTTGTAGATTAATGTCAACATCTGTCTGAGCCAATTCATTAATATCAGACGAAAATCTGCGTAATGCGACAACGTCATCTTTAGCAATCGTGTAATTTCCATCGTCATCTTTACTTCCATATTCTTGTATTTTTTCATTTCGCAAACTCTCAAAATTTTCAACGTGCGAACTACACTGTTTAAGTATTGTTAACATCTTAAATTTAATGCTTGCATCGAGTTGGATATCATTGCTATCCATTAATACGCGAATAGCATTATTGATAACTAATATATCCTTTAGTTTCATATGTCATTCTCCTTTTAATCGTAATCACTAAATTAGCGTAATACCATGAATTTAAAAAAGTAACCATCATTGGTTACTATTTCATGCGTATCATCTTCTGTATTATATTTCATAGATTTTATCTGAGGATTGTTGTCAATATCTGTTATCTCCTCATATTCTTCTTTACTTAAAACATTGTTGCGTTCGTAAAGAAATTGTTTGATTTCGTGTGAATACATACTGCATTTATTCTCCTCCCTCGATCTGTATGGCAGCTTCGCCAATTAGAATCGCATCTGCAACATCGTCATTACACTCTATCTTATATTTATTTGTAACATATGATACGGAGAAATCTTTAAGCTCTTGCCGCTTAATACCTCTACCGTTAGGAAAACCATCTATATACTTTCGCCAAGATGTCGGCTTTATAGTTCTAAACTTCTGATTCTTCCGCAAACACCATGCATATGTAACACCTTGAATACGATTAAGTAATGTTTGTACTTTTGGATTGTTGCCACAGTAAGTATCCTCAATATACACAACAGTAGGGCGACACTTATTTAGTAAATCCCAAATTGCATCACACATTTTTGCAAGTCTATCATCGGTGTCTGTATTATCAGAAAAATCCAATAGAAGAGAAGTAGAATACTTTTTACCTATCCAAATTGACACGCCAGTCTTTTTACTCGAAGCATCTAAAGCAACAAGTGTCATAGGAAGTTGTTATCCTTTAAACACTTCTGATATTCTTCTTCAATAATCTTCGTTGTTAAGACTGTCTTGTCATTCGGAAACTCTGGATGTTCTTTACAATAAGCATTATACCGTGTGATGTCGTCCATTACTTGACTGTACGAGTCCTGCGATTGAGTTGTCCCTCTCCGGATGTCATCTCCAAATCGAAGAATTCTAACTCTTGATTGTATTGCCTGTCCTTCATCAACACGGTTTTCTAGCTTATCTATCTTGTCATTTGTTTCCTTTTGGTTTTCCTCTATCTTAGTTTCTATCTTTTCAATCTTGTCATTCAAATCTTTAATCCCAATAACTGAACGAAGTCCTTTTACTAGCCAGCTCCACGGATTAATCTTTATCTTGCTAATCTCAACGAGAGAGAGTAGAACAAGAATTACAATTGCCGCAATCCCTTTATGAGCGACAACAATATCAAGTATTTCATTTAGTGTCATTATTAGATACCAAGCCCTTTCTTAGTGTTAAGCCTTAGCATCTTCTCCAATGTACTTTTGAATCTGCTCGTTAGAAGAAAGCATCTTTTTAAATTTCTCTAATGCTTCATCTACATACTCGCAGAATTGTTCAAACGGCAATGCCATTGCAATCATGGGAAACTTTGCTAAAGCTTTGTCATATACCCACCTGAGTTTCAACATACCAGTTCCGCTACCAAGTTCCTTCTCAGCTTCCGCAACTGCAAAGAGTAGCCACTCCTTAAACATTGCAATCTTCTCATCTGTAGGTTTCTCCGAAAACTTAACAATAGTTATAATCAATTCAGTTAATACAACAACGAGCAATACAATTAATGCCCAATTATCAGCAATCCATTTAATCATGATCCGTTTCCTCACTTTCGTTATTCTGATTTTCTAAGTCATATACGGCGTTTAGATATGTAACACCACCTTCTCTATTCTCAAGAGCAGACTTGGCAGCATAGATGCCAAACCCAACGACCTCCGCAACAATTGCACCAATCAATGCATTAAGAGGAGAGAAGTCTGGAGTATATCCAGTTGATTTAGAAAATATTACATTCAGTGCAATCATTGCCATCGAAAAAAGTTCAATGATTACACAATTTATAAATAGAAATACAATAAGTTTCTTAGAGGTTGTTTGTTTTTTGTTCATTTATAAATCCCCCAAAGATTTCTGTTCAACGTTTTTAATTCCGTTCTCGTCAAAATACTTACCAATATTTTCATCAGCAGATATATCTGTGTACAAATTCACCATGTCAGCAGACTCCCAGTTCACGATATCTTGAATAACATTTGTTGGGATATTATTCTTTGCTAACATAGTGGTAAAGTAATGTCTCATAGAGTGCCAGTAAAAATCCTTACCAAGAAATCTAGTAAAACTATCTTTCCATCCATCAAGAGTCTCAGCGGCTATTGGTTGCGTCGCGTCGTCTTTACTAGGAAACAACCATTCACTCTCAATACCATTGTCTTTTCTATACTTCATCCATAAGTCAAGATACGGTTGAAATTGTTTCTTAAGAACATATACTTGAATTCTCTTACCTTGCGATCCACGTCCTTTTGTCTGGATTTTCTCCGGCGTCTTCCATAAAGAACCAAACAATACATTCTCATCATTAAAATATGAAACCTTAAATCTAGGCAGTTCAGCCTTACGTCTACCAGAATACATTGCAAGTGCAAGACAACACGCTTGACGATACTTTTCTTTTTCTACAAGATAATCAAGCAACGCCTGTAGCTCGTCATCTTCAAACACAGTCTTTTCCCGCACCGCAACGTTTACAGGAGACTCAATCTTTTTAATAACACTTCTATAACCTTCGTACTCTTCTTCTTCATCAAGAATGTTCTCAATATAATTCGAGAGAGAAGAAATAACAGACTTTACCCTACGAACACGCTTTGGACTCCATCCCCATTCATTAATTGCATGATTTTGAAATCTTGCAAATTCACGCTTCGTAATCTCCGTAAATCTCTTATTATCATTGTGTTCAAGGTTATACACAAAGAATATCTTTAAATCAGACTCATACTGACTAATTGTATTTGGTGATCTATCAATAGATTTCAAATAATCAAGAAAATCTTTTGTTAACTCCTTATTTTCAGGAAGAACCTTAGAAAGAGATTCTTCGCTTGTAATATTATTGTAAACAGTCGATCTTCCCATATGATTCCTCCTTTCTACCTTAATAACATCAAAACATTCTCAATGACGTAACAAATGTAATCAATGTCTTTTTCTGTAATCGTTTCACCGATTGTAAATCGCACACACTCCATCGCTTGTTGCTCACTGAGTCCATATGCTAGAGCAACATGACTCGGTTCATCACTACCAGAGGAACATGCAGATCCTGTGCTTATACAGATATTATGTTCGCTAAGCAACCTCATAAGAGTATCGCCTCGAACCCCATCAAATCGTATATAGATATTATTGGGCAGCCTATGATTTCTATCACCAACTAAATTTCCACCCATACGTTCAAGTTTATCCAGCATATAATCTCTATGCGCTTTTAAAACTTGATTGTCCGGCTTGGACAAACAAGTTGCCTCGGCAAGACTTGCGACCAACGGTGTGGCATAAGTACCGCCGATTAATCCTTGCTCACCAAAAATAACTGGTATAAGTTTGATTCCATCACGAACAAATAAGAATCCACTACCTTTAATACCACCAAGCTTTTGTCCAGACATTGACATAAGGTCTATGCCAAGTTCTTGCACATCTATGTTGTAATACGGAAGATATTGGGTTGCATCCGTATGAAGATAACAATCTGGATATTTATGAATAATTTCAGAAATCTCTTTTATAGGTTGAATGACCCCTGACTCAGAATTAGCCATTTGAACAGATACAAGAGTTGAAAAATTCAAAGCACTCAGTCTCTTGAGTTGACTATCCAATTCGTCCAACTTTAAGATTCCATTACGATCTACATCGAGCATATAATTACCACGCACATTTCCATGCATATAATCAGCCACCAACATAATGTCATCATGTTCAACGGCTGAACATAAAAAAGCATTCAATCCACCTCTGCGTAAAAAACCTTGAATTGCAACGCTGTTAGACATTGTTGCCCCAGATGTGAAATATATTTCAGCAGGAGAGCAGTTGATAGCGTTTGCAATACGCTCCTTGGAATCGTAAACTATCTCCATGGATAAAACACCCATTTGGTGGTTAGAAGATGGATTTGCGTAAAAATTTTTCGCTATTAAATTAAAAAACTCCAAAACTTCTTTCTTTACTGGAGTACTTGCAGCATAGTCTAAGTAATAACTTTTTCCCATGTCGTCACCGCCTATCTAACCACTCATGATAAGCGTCATATGTTTTATCCCGGTTAAATACAAAAACGACAATGTCATCACCCGTACGATTATCTTTACTCGGGTATATATGTTTTGGCTCTATTCCTTTTGCTCCCCAATAGAATGCAGCTTGTTTTGGATTAACAATAGGAATATCTCTATCTAAATTAATTTTTATATTCTCATTCATAATCACTTGTTACTCCTTTTAATCTTAAAAAAAAGGAGGTTGCGAATCATGCACAACCTCCTCAAATTAGTCTTCGTTAATACGATTTATTCTACGCTTACGAGGACGATATTCCCTTGTGGCAACGTCTTCCTCTGACTCGCGTATTAATTCTTCAACCGTAGGCTCCGGGATAAGTGCTTCCTCTGGTTTTGCATTTGCCTCCACCGCTGAAACAATCTCTGGTTTCTCTACAACAGTTGATTTCTTTCCAAATAATTCATTAAGCTTCGAAGCAATAGTAGGCTTGAACTTATTGAAATCTGTAATGCCAAATTTGTCGATTACCTTCTTGACATCTTCGGCTTTCTTAATGCCCATGTTGAATCCGGATATGGCATTAAATACCTCTTTACACTCTTCGGTATCATACTCAGTCATCCAAGTAGGGTACTTTGCAAACTCACCACAAGTTGGGCAGTATTTATATGTATTAAGGCATGCAATACATTGTCTTTCTTTTGCCATCCTTTTTCATCCTTTCAAATAATGGGACTCCATATGTAATTATGGAGTCCCTATGGTTTACATTTTAGCTAAACTGCTTTGTGTCGTAATCGTCAGAATCCTCTGCAATAGCAATGTAATACAGAATCTGTCCCTTTCCGCAATAATCCTTGAGTGCCTGGGCGGAGAACGCCTGAGTGCTCTCGGTATCAAACGTAAGCTCTACGTCCGGAGACATCTGGAACTTAGGGAATACGATGTAAAGCGCACGTACAGTCTCGGTATCACAAAGGTCGGAAACGAGTACACGGAAAGTAGCCTTACACTCCTTCGGGAACTTATCACCAGTCTGATCAACTCTAGCAGCAATCTTATCTGCTGCTACGGTATACTCGTACTTAATCTGTACGGTATCAGTTGCGTTGGTGGGAAGCGCGATCTTGGTTACGCCAGCATCAACAGTTACTGCATAAGTATCCTCACCAGCAGACTCGCCCTTTACATACACCTTAGCAACATCAACTACACCGTTCTCAGAAGTACCATATACCATCAGAGTACCATCAATCGGAGTATCCGGAAGAGATACGGGAGAATCAGTCTTTGCTACCTGATAGATACGAGGCATAGTTACCTCGGTACCAGTCTTCTTGTCAGAACCAGCCTGAATAGCTGCAAGGTTCATAGAGAATACTGCATTCTCGCCACTAATCTCTACGGACTTGGAGAGATAATATCTCTTCAGAAGCACACCCTGTGCGTCAGTCTTATCCTTGGTCTCAGAAGTTGTATTTACAGAAAAGTTAGAAATCTGATCAAGCACAGCGAGAAGCTTATTATCAGACTTGCTCTCGAACCAACCGTCAACTACACGGTCAATAACGAGCTGGTCAAAATTTAATACATCTGCCATTTTATTTCTCCTTTCGGTTATTTAACATTTACATCGCCACCATTAGGAGCGAATGATTGTTTAAGTGTTTTGCCACGCTGAGTTTTGTCAGCGTATTTTTCATCAGAATAAGTCCATTGAAAATTCTTGGACGGAATAGATTTAGTATCCATAAATCCAGACATAGAACCTTGCAAAAGAGCAACCGCTTGTTTTTTTCCTTGTATTTGAACCAAAGACTTCATGAACTGATAAATGGTCAATTCATATGCAGATACATATGTATAAGGGAATTCCTCAGTATTGACCAAAGAAATGATTCCATTATGAAACATGGATTCGTACGGTTTGTCCTTATTCTTATCAGAACGTTTTCTGTCTTCCATGATCAGTATCTTCGCAGTAGCTCTGTTTTTAGCCTTACGGCCGCTATGCGTGAAACCAATCATTTCTCTTACATACGGAATAACATCTTTATACATTTGCTCGTTAAAAATAAATTCGCTTGGCTGATAAGTAACATCGCCAAGCGTTAAAGGTTCTGTATTAGCAAGAACAATCTCTTGCACGTCTTCTTTTTTGTATACACACCTACTTAATGTTGAAAAATCTAAATCTCCAAATATAAGACTTGTATCATCTTTTGAAAATTGTTGAACAGTAGAATAGAAGTACGTCCAGTCATCTATCTCCATGAAATCAATTCCCATATCAGCCAATGCCGCCGGGTGATCCCATGCGCATGAGCATATTCCATAGAACACGCTCATAAATCTAGACTCTCCAAATTCTTCAATCTGCCCAATCGTAGGCTGATACAACGTCACCTTGTCACCAATTACAATAGGTCTTCCTCTAAGTAATTTAAGTTTATCTATTTCTGACATTAACGCCTCTGACCTCCCCTCCGTATATTGAAGGTTGTGCCATCAGCTCTTGTCATAGAGTTAGGCGAGATACGCTCAAATACAAGAGTTCTTGTTGCATAATGATTATCAGTAACACTTGGCTTATCAGACAAAAGCTTTAGCTGAAGCCCGAACTTATTAGTTCCATTGAAAACATCAATTAAAAGAGCTGCGATTAAATCATGCCTCGCAGCTCCAATTTCATCTACAACTAAGTCCTTATCATTACACAGTATATAGAAAACTATTTCCTCATATTTGATTGCAGGATTATATCCAGAAGAAGCCTCAAACATACACTCAAAGCACAAGAAGTGTTTAACCTCTGTTTGTGTCTCCGGTATGATAAAACTAGACCTGATGTTACCATCAGTTCCAAAGTATTCATCATTCTCCGCCTCAACTTCTTCTAACTCTTTATTATGAAGCAGATACATCAGAGTATCATTATCCAATAGTATCTGCTTAATCATTTCTTTTAACCTAACAGTATCCTCATTAGGCTTTTTCTTTAGGTCTATAAGATACTGCTTTTGCTCGGGTGTTAATTCTCGCATATTGCACCTCCTATAGACTGATTAATTCAAACTTGATTTCTGCAGTCGCATCCGACCTAGTGTTACGAACTGTAAGCACTTTGTGCAGATACGTTTCATCACCGTTAAACTTAATCTTAATAGTGTTTGGCGTTTCAGTTGCCAACACAGTTACCATTTCGCTAACATCTGTGTCGTCGATTAGGTACGACCATACGCCAGGTTCTTGGTCTTTAATTAACTCTCCGCTGTTATAATACTGAATTGTCACAGTTTTATAACCACCATTAATCTTGACTTGCGGTTTGGTGCCTGTATATGTCATCTCCGCATAATTACCATCTGTTTCGATAGGTAAGATTTCGGGGTCGTCAGGTTCTGTAATCGGTAGATTGCCATCGCCTTTAAGGTCTGCATAAACACCAACCCAATTTCCATCTTGGTCATATTCGATTACATCAGTATTCGGATTATACAAATCTTGAACGCAAGTGTAGTGAATAACACCAAGAGGATTGATTCCTTCAACCTTTGATATTTTCCACATAATTGGTGTATCAAGTGGAGGAGTAATACCAAGTCGAAGATTGTAAAATATGGTTTTTGAAGTGTCGTTATATGGCAATATGAATTTACGTTGATTTTCTACGGACGACATCTTGTAATCGGTCCAGATTCCACTGTTGTAGGAATTCTGGCTTCGTCCAACGCCCCACATATGTTGTTTCTTGCCTTTATACACCCACTTGAAATCGTAGTCGCAAAAGAGTACCGACCAATTCGGGAAGTCTCGATTATCAGTATTCGCACTAGCAACAACCAACCATCTTCTGTAAACACCATCTACATCAGGTAAATCTACGAACATTCCCACTGGAAATTCAGCTCCACACTTCTTCGCAAACAACTTGTCATAATAAGATATATTACAATGATAGGAAGGTTGAAACATTATTCTGTAATCTACATTATCCTTATCTAAACTCTGATATGAGTTAATTAAGAATTTAACATCAACTGGAATTTTTGTTTTTGATTTCTCTGGATGTAATCCAATGTTTTTATCTTGTTCATCATCATATTCCCAAGAATATAAATAACCAACACAACTAGCAGGATCATCATACCATGTTGCTTCAACTACATTTTTTGACTCGACAGTATGGACTCTACCATTAGTGGTAACGCCATTCTGTCTAAGCCGCTGATAGTCACTAAAGTTAAGCATCAGCGTTCACCTCCTTGAGAGGATCGCAAATCTTTTCAACTTCAGCGCCAGCTTCGAGTATTAATTTACGATATGTTTTGAAATCAAATTTGTCTTTTATTATTTTTCTGGCTTCTTCTAAAAGGCTCAACACAACAACAAGCTCACGAGGTTCTCCGAGCAATTCATTCAAACCGCTCAGTTTTCTCATCACACTTTCATGAGCCGTATCCAAATCTATATCTGGGTATTTTTCTCTCGTTTCTAAATCCTCTGCAACTAGCATCAGGAAGAAAATTCTTTTGCGAATATACGACTTTGCCTCAGAGAACTGCATGTCTGCAAATTCTCCGTACTTATGCGCAACCATTAAACATTACCAAGATAAGAATTATATATATAACCCTTATCACGTAACATTCCACGAACTTTGTTTTCGGAATCAGTAAGCAATTCACGCATTTGCTGTATGTGTTGCTGCTGACTAAAGAATTTCGACTCCTTACTATTTGTAATCATTTGATGCAAGAGAGTAGTAGTATTCACCTGAGGTGTTAACCACTCACAAACCATCTGATATCCAAGTAATTCATCTACAAAGTTCTTGTCGTTGAAATCATTAACCGGAGCTTGAAGCGTATATTCTAATTCGGCAATTTCTTCATCTGCCGAAATTGATTCAAATATTCTATTCACATAAGGCTTGCTAAGTGACGCGAGAAGCCAACCGCGCATATACTCATTAGCATCAGCCTCAGAATAGTTAAAGAACTCATAATCCTTAACCTTCATTAGAAAACGAGAATAGATATCGTTATAGGAAGAGGTCATTCTGCACCTCCTTCTAACTAATCTGACAGAAGTTCATTTAACAAACTTAAATCAGTACCAAATGCTTCATCAAGAGCCTTGATTTTGCGAACGCTATCAATCTCTCCAGAAACAATTTGATTAACAGCCATAGACTTAAGAGAATCTACCGCACCCTTCGGAAGTTTGCTAATAGCCTCCTTCATTTCGTACTCAGGAAGGTCAAGGATTTCCTTGATATTCTTAGTACTAAAATGGTCAGAGTAAAACTTCTTCAAAGTCGGATATTCATCAATAAAATCTTCATCCATAATAATGAATCTCGGCTCGTAAACAGCCTTATCCTTTGATCTAACAAGAGCAACAAGATCACGATATTCAATCTCAGACTCATCATCGTAATCAGAAAACTGATACGGCATTCCAGTCTTAGTACCAGTGACATATAAAGCTCCATGCGTTACAGAACGACACAAAATACCATCGCTCGGATCGAACTCCTTCTTAGTAGGCTTAGTTGCCACCGAAGTTTTTTCAACAGTTTGTTTAACCTCTTCTGTTTTAACTTCTGTCTTAGCCATTGTTTTTCTAGCGGCCATAATCTTTTCTCCTTTTATTCTTAATTATGTATTGTATTAAATCTTCCAGAAACCGAAGTATCTACCAAGAACAAGACCAAAGCCCATACGTCTCTGAACCTCATATGTCTGAAGATCACTGAGATAATCACCGCGCTCCATCTTTTCCAAAATCTCGGTATCACCCTCGTCAATCATCTTGATGAACCTACCATTCTCACCAATAACAGGCATGATAAGAAGTTCATCGGGCTGGAATACATAAGACTGCATTGTCTTATCCTTGAAACGGTTCGGAATCTCAACAAGACGAGTGCCGTCATAGATACCGATATTACCACTATTCATTACGGAATCCTTCTGAGCAGAAGCTCCCCAATAAACATCAGCAAGACCATTTACCTGAGACAGACCATACTTCGTACCCATAATGACTACCTCTGCCCCATTGTTAGCGGCACTTACGTCGCCGACGATGCGGTCGAAGGTTGCCTTAGTAGTAGCATCAAGAGTACCAGTACCCTTGAATCTTGCGGGGAGTGCAGTGATTGCCTGACCAACCTGAGCGTAAGTCTCTTCCTGAATCATCGCAGTGTAAGAACGAGCAATGTTTGCTACCCATGCAGACCAATCTACATCACCAAGGACATAACGATTGATATCTGCACCAATCTTTACTACATAAAGTTCAGTGGGGATAGAGATGGTCTGACGACCACGAAGTCTCTGCAAGATATGATCGTGGTGTGATGTTCCAGCCTTTGCGATAGAGAAGAGTGCATCCTCATCCTCAATTACGAAATCTTGTCTATCACCAAAACCAATTACCTTACGGTCAACAAGAGAGTTGAACCAATCAGACTCCTTGAAGTTTGTGTCGATTACAACATTAATAGTATCCTCGATGATATCAAACCACTCACGGCTGTTATCTCTGATTGCTCTACGAACAGCCTTAGCGTCCTTGACATCAGTGATACCCATTACCTGACGAGAAAAGTCGAGGATTTTAGCGTTTGCTTCTGCCTTAGAAATTGTACGACCAGACTCAGAGTCGAAAAGCTCACGACCAAGAGCTACGTCTTGCATAAGATTACTCATTGAATCATAGTCAGTGTCCATAGCTGCGAATACAGCCATTGTATGCTCATTAAATCTCTTCATGATTGTTATTCCTCCTTTCCTCGAATTACTGTACAACGTACTTGCCGCCAGCATACTTTACAGCCTTGCCAGCAACAGGAGTACCCTGGAATGCTACATCGTTAAGACTTACAAGATCACCAAGATGAAGCTCTAATCCCTGAGTTACATCGCTAGTAGCATTGTAAAAGAGACCTTCATCACGAAGTTCTTGCTCAGGATACTGGCTAATAGGAGCGTTATATACGAAGAATACAGGATCAGCGGGAAGAGTAGTGAATTCTACATACCAACCCCCCTCGGAAGATGCCTCTCTAATAACGCCTTGAACTGCGTTGTCTGTTACTGCAGCAGCTTTATACTGCTCAAATGAAACATAAGCACCCTTGCTTGCAATCTGACCATTGTCAGTGTTGGCTTGCATAACAAGGTTAATAACATGACCATACTGACCCATTGCCGAAGCTACAAAGCTAGGAAATGCAATCACATGGTTATTGTTTTTACTAATATCAATTGCCATGATATTTCTCCTTTCATACAAAAAAAATAAGACCTCAGTATAGAGGTCTGTTTTTGTCTTATTTTTTCAACAAGGACGGGCGGTAATTATCCGTCAAATCCTCAATGATTTATTACTTACTAAATATTCCACCGTATCTAGACTTAGTTCCGGTAGACTTCTTGCTTGGATTACCAAACAGTTTTATACCTATCATAGGCTTCTGCTCATTTTCAGCCGATGAAAACTCAATCTTGTGAGACTTCGCAAAATCAAGCAACAGACTATCAAGCTTTTCAGTAATCTCTTCCTTGCTCATAGCAAAGTAAGACTCACGCTTAGACAATTCCTTGAACGCATCAGTATCACGAATCTGATCATAATCAGTATTAGCAAATACCTCAAGTTTCTCAGGCTCTGCCTCGTACTGCTGAAGCTTCTCTTCAATAGAAGAGTAGTTAGCCTTCATCTGCTCAAGTTGCTTCTTCTCATCAGCAGTAGCAAAGAGCATAAAAGTTTCAACCCTATCGCCTACAAGAGAATAAACATCTTTCTTTACAGCATAAGACTGACGATAATGCTTGTTAGCCCACCAATCATGGAACTCAACAATCTTAGAATCCTCAATGACATCGCAGTCAAACCATGCTCCATCAAGTTCGCCATATGTATCATTAACAAGCGTAGTAAGAGCATTAAGCTTTTCCTTAAGGCTTACAGAAAACTCTTTCTTCTCACCGTTAACATTTACGGTATAGTCAATAGAGTAGTAGTTGACATCCTCCGGGTCTTCAGCATCAGCACCATTATCCTCAGCAGACTGAGTATCAGTAACTTCAGGCTCTGTCGGCTCTTCGGGTTCGTCCTCAGAATCGTCATCATCTTTCTGATCGTCATCCTTGTTATCATCATCTTGCTGATCGTCGGAATCGTTATCGTCTTGCTGCTGATCATCATCGTCATCGGACTCATCGTCCTTATCTATGAGAATTTCAGAACCATCATCTTCAGACTTCTTCTTTTTCGGAGTCTCTTCAAAATCAGCTGTTGCATCCTGTAAAGGAGTATCTTCGGTAGATTCTTCAGATGTGATTTCTTCTTCCTCAAAATCTTTCTTCATCCTATTTTCCTCCTTTCTTTCAGAATTGGATATATTGAAACTATCTAACTTTTTGTTTAACTCAGATAGTAGTTCAATTAATTGTTTATCATTAGACAAAACACTATTTTGTTCAGCGCTAAAAGATACTATGTCTGCACGACTACCAATCATACCTTCTTGAATTTCATCGCCATTTTTTCGTTTGCCTAACAACGTTGAACCAGCAACATAAAAACTTTTTAAATCAAGATAATTTTCTTTGGCGTTATATGCAAGTTCATCAATTGATAATTCACAACTGTTTTTCGTACCATTTTTTTCTCGTATAATGTCAGATGCTTTTGTGTATTCTTCTGCAATATATCCATATGCGCATACATAATCCTTATCTAAAGCATCATCGTGTTCCCAAAATGGTTTTTCTGAAGAAAACGATCCAACTTGTTTTTCAATATAATTAATCTCATGTTCTCCGTTTTCATTTTCAACTATTTCCATTTCGTGCGATTCAAAATCCCATGTCCCATCATCTAACTGATGTATTGCTGCCATAATAGGTCTGTCAGAAATTGTCGCAGAAGCCTTTACCGCTGCATCATGAGATACGTAACTTCTATTACGATTAAGCCCTTCATGAAATAATCTAAATTTAAGTTTTAACATACCTCTGTGATTATCATCAGTAGAATTCTCGATTTCAAAAGTGGTAGGAACTTGAACGGCTAATTTATAACCAGATTCTTTGGAACTAAATCTTGCAAAATTATTTTCCCTACAAAACTGTACCAAATCATCAATGGTAAGTAATCTTTTTTTTACCATTTTTATTCCTTTCTTGTTATATGTATTTCCATATATAACCATTAATAATACAACTTCCTTTTAAAATAGCATTTCCTATAGTTTCACTATTTAACTCTTCTTTGACGCTTTTTAATGACGGAAAAACTTTAATCAAATTATTACATAAATCAAACTGTCCAACAGATTTTCCTCTCTTTTTATAGTCAACAGGATATTTATCAAAACAATCTCCTTTATATCTATAAACAAAACCATCAATATTATATTTATATCCGCCACAACAATCTCGTATTTTTCTACGCATTTTTTTATCATCAGTAATTTTATTTATACATTCAAAAGATTGTAAGAAATTCCCATTTAAATCATACATATCAACACCTTTATTTTTAAAAATCATATCTGTCTTGCATTCTTCGCCAGCATACGACCACAAATATCCTGCAACAGAACCATTTCTATCTCCCCTACAACAATGACCAATCGATGCCTTATCAGCTCCTACAGATTGAGCTGCAAGAGTAATAGATTCAAATTCTTTTATAAATATACCATCCAACGAATATTGCCACACTGGAATACCTTTGTAACCATAATCATCTCCTCCGGCAGAAATATTATATCCATACATTGAATTATTTGACTTATATTTTTTTATATAGTAGCGTTCAAATTTTTTTAACATCATTACCAAATGGTTTAAGTCAACATCATTAAGTTCCTTCAATACCGAACACGAAAAATGTTCAGTACCAAGATCTCCAATTATTAAATCAAATGGAGTAACGTCTGAAACTTTAGTTTTTTTATGAGCTTTTAAATGTTGTTGAAATCTTTTCTGTATAGTCTGCCTTGTTTGTCCTATATAAACCTTATTGTTAATATCATTACAAATAATATATATATAACCTTCCCACAAGCCAGTCTCTTGATTATATGCCATAATTAATCTCTCCTTTCTTAAACAAAAAAAGAAGAGCGGGAATACAGCCCACCCAAAAGAGCAAAATCGAAAAACAGTCGAAAGCTCTAAAAATTAATTCTTTATATACTGAACACCATAAAAGTCATTAAACAACAATTTATTTGTGGTCGTATACTTTACTTTTTTCTTTTCAAAAAACGTCTTATTAATCTTTAAACGCTCCTCGTCATTTAGAAAATACCAGCACTTACCATCTTGACCAACGACGCTAAAGCCTTCGTCTTTAAGCAACATAGCAGTACCAAGATCATCTGTTAATATGAATTTATCCATGTCATCATCCTTTTCTTCATATAAAAGTCCCGTAGCCACATGCATATGACTACGGGCAATTTGTCGGGACACACCCGACGGACAATCTAAAATTCCATCCGCCAATACCCAAGAGCGAAGAGTAGTTTGAGTACATAACTCAGGTACAAACATTCGCAAACCGACCTTTTATATTGCGGTAATCGGTCTCCGCATGGGTTCTGTTTGGTTTTAAATTAACGGCTTCGTCAGCCAAAAGTTGTATGGTTATCCGATATTGCAGTGTTTTACAGATTCGTCATCTAACCACACGAACACCTCTCGAAACGTGCCTCCTCGGAATAGGGCTACACCAGTACCATCACGCACCTACGTGTTTAGGTCTTTTCGTTGACCACTTATATTGGTTTAATGTCTCAATACCGACAATAAAAACCCACCGTTGTAGCATAGGTCGTGGAACACCTACCGTACCATCCTTGGGTATAACCCTCACACTTTCCTTGCAATCGGTAAATGACTATAAAGCTTCTCACTTGAATTTTAAGGTGGACGAGATTTCCCACCAGTAGAGTTATTGCGCATTAAGGTTACTTTGCTTACCTCGTTACTGTCGGTTGAGGTTGCCGACTCCTATATCAAACCACTGATTAACCTGACTCAGTAGTCGAATCCTATAGTGGAAGCGACGGCTTCCACATAATAATATATAACCCGTCACAGCATTGCCATGACGGGCGCATCTCATTCGTCTTAACAAACGAGCAGCTTATCTATTTCGTGAACGTTCACCTTCCGGCGAAAGTTCTTCAGCTGGCTTTTCCGGGGCGCCTTCTCCAACTTCTCCTTTTTCACCATCATTACTTGTAGTATATGAGCTTTGAAGAGGGTATTGCATTAAGTTTTGTAAGCCTAACACTTGTGTTTCAAATAATAGACTTGCCATAGTTTCCTTTTCTGAGAAACCAAGAAGAGTGCCATAAGCCAATCTATAAGAATAACTATATTGGTTTGATTCTAATAACGCATTTCTATAATCATCCTTAGTAAAAATTGTAACTGGCATTAAATGAATAGGACAGTAGTTAGAAACATTCAGCGCTAATTGCAAATTAATCCAAGCATTAATCTGAGGCAATACACTACTTAACACATAAGCAGATTCTGATTTTAAAGCCGCATTAATTAATGCAGAGTTGTTAACCAACTTATTTCCGTTTAACAATGCTCCAACACCACCAGCCGAACTCAAGATTTGTTGTTGCGAATTCTCAACTCGATTTACATCGTCAGATACATTATCAGAAAAATCGATTGTCTTAAGTTCATCTCCGGGAATAACAGCGCTTGATACGCCATCTGGTATTGCGTTGTCGGCTGCTATTTTAAAATAATCTATAGCCAAATCAGGTGTGATTTCAAACTCATCTGGACTCTTTGCAGAATTCATGACCTTAAGCGGCATATAAATCATTCTATAAAAACTGAGTTTATCTGCACTGGACTGCACATCTGCCAAATCATTAAGATTGGCAAGTCCGAGTAACATCGGAAGCAGTGGGGGAATAATAGCGTCCATTAAATCAGTTCGAAACTTAACCACAAACGAATACTCTGCTGGCACATGAACATACTTAACGCCAGTTTTATCGTATTCGTCCCACATAGAAGATAAGGGTTCGCCTAAATATTCTATTAACGCTTGGCGTTGCGCCGATTTCCACTTGCTCATATCGAGTGCCATGCCGTAACAAGATGAATCATTAACCGTATAAATACTATCGATAATAGCCTCATTAGGATCAATTCGCCACATAAACGAACCAGTGTCATCATGGAAAAACAAGTTAAATGAAACGTCCTCAATCCACATATTAACAAGAGGGGTGTTCATAATATTCTCCAAACCAACCTTATCCATAAAGTCTATGGTAGACTGAAACTGTTTCAACGCCTTAGTAGCATCCATTCCCTTAACAAATGAATACGGTGGCTCTATGCTACGACAATCAAGGCAATACATATCTGCATATGCGTATATCATCTTTTGATATATTGGAGACCTATAAAAAAGATATCTACTAGCGTTAATCAAATTCTTTGAATTTGCATAAATATTACCAGTAAGATACCCTTTGATAGTGTTTTTATCTGTGCTTGTCAAAGAAAGGGTAGCGGCATTTTTAGTAATATCCCTAATAGTCTTCATTACCTTTTCTTCTTTAGCATTCGCATAATGTTTCATTTGTTTTTCTTCTTCAAGTTTAAATGTTTCTCGAATTGCAGCTACAGATTGATTCGGTTTTCCTACATTGCCATTTACTGTAGCTACCTTTTCTTTTGAGACGCTACTTGCGTCAATATCTTTTTTCTCCGCCATTACGCGTCTCCTTTCTATTTTTTAGTTGCTATACCACCGCGGATTTGGGCGGTGAGTTTGGAAAGTAAATCATTTGTATTGTTTTTTGGTTTAGAAAGCAATAGTTTTCTACGCTCTTCCATCAATGCATATCCCATGAGTGCAGCTGTATAGGCACGATCATCGTGCATTTTATTTGCTTTCTCAGGCGTTAGTTCAAAAGAATCTTTACCAGAATCTCTCTTTTTACGAACCATATTGACAAGTTCTTCTTTCATTGCGTCTATATTTGCAAGACCAATTTTATCTTTCCAATCAAGCTTGATTGTTTTAGTATTTACAGATTGAACCTTACCAAGTTCTTCTTGCATTTTTTCCTCAAACTCTTTTTCATTTAATTTTTTTTTCTTCAACTCTTCGGCAATGCGTTCTTTTTCTTTGTCCAATTTTTTTTGGTCTATATCAAACACAGTAAGATAATCCTTATTGTCATATGTACTCGTAAAACTAATTTTATCTTGGGTAAGCATTTCAATTAATGCTTCATACATTTCTGATTTATACTTTGATGGACTCATAAGATGAATCTTATCAACAGCATTTGGAAAACGACTTACGTATTCGGAAGAAAACTCCTTATCAATAAGCCCTCTATGCATCATCCCATCAGCAGTTTCCCAATCAGACATAAGATAATCGGCTATATTTACACCGCCTCCACCTGAACCAGCGTCAATCCAAATACCGACTATATTGCCATAAGCATCGGCTCCGGCATTATAATCAAGTATCATCTGCTTTAAATATTCAACTTGATCTGGTGTTCTCATTGGCGATTTGATTTTTTTACCAACGTCTAATAAATTGACTCCATTGACTATTCTAGCTCGCTTATCTATTGTTCCATCCTTTTGTATATAATCATAGAACTCAGCAACAAGTATAAACGAGTTGTCCATCTGTCTAGCTGGATCATAAAATAATCCATATTTTTTATCACCAGTTTCGTTGCAATGAATAGGTTTACGAGTCTCCTCATTTCGAGTTATAACACCACGTTTAACAATTGCATCAGAACCAGCTTCAGTAGTAAACTGACAATAATACTCACGTCTTGCCTTTTCCGGATTTGTTCTCATTTCTGATTCAACTGTTGAACGAGTTAAAAGCGGAGCAATTGTTTTGCCGTGTAATGTAGGTTTAAAAGCCACTTCACAATCTATATGCAATACACAATAATCTGGATCTCCCATTATTTGACGCTTAGACCAGTCTCTATATAGTGCATAATATTTTGTATCAGTCGAAGAAGCAGAACTAATCAAGAACTTTTGATTTGGTATATTTGTTGCAAATGTTCTTTGACGAATAGGGTCAATAGATCTACCATTTGAATCCTTTCCTGTTTTAAAACTCTTATTGACAATTGCAAACGCAGAATATACATTAATCATTTCTTCCGTAAGAAAAGCCGACTCATCAAAAATTATAGATCCACGTTCTCCTCTTTTGGCATCTATATTACTATTAAGTGTCTTTGTTGTTGATCCGTTATATGTACTATATGTAAATCCATTAGAACCATGACTAAATCCATCGCCACTAGCATTTGGAATTACAATTTCATCTTTAAATAGTTTTCCAGTAGAACCTTGGAATTCATCAATATTATCATTTGCTAATTTTTCTAATGTTACGAACGTTTGCTCTGCTTGTGAGCCAGAACCACTAGCTATATAGCACCAATAGTTACAAAACAAACTATCTTTTGACATTAATATCACATCAATAGTTGTTGACTTTCCAATACCACGACTAGCCGTAACCAAAACATTTGGACAATTCCAAGCCCTTTGAATAATAAGCGCCTGACAATCTAGCATCTCAATGTTATACATTAAGTCTATCCATTTTAAAGGATTACATTGAAAATACTTTTGCATTCTAGATATTTCTAATAACGCTTCTATTTTTCTTGTAGACATTGGATAATCTATAGGCTTTACAAATATTCCATAGTCCTTGTAAAAGTCTTTGTCATACGGCAAATCCATATCATTCGGAAGAAGTATCTTGTTCATCTGTAACTTCCTCCTCTACATTACCAAACACAGAATATATTTCTTCTAAATTCTTGTATTCTATATCTGGACATATATTTTTTTCATCAAGGAAATCTTTTAAATCTAAATTTTCACGCAACAATATTCTGTTGATTTCCTTATATTGGTCACGTTCTTGTCTCAAAGACTGATTCATAACCCTCATTTCAGCAACCATATCAGACCACTCTGATTCATCAAGGGCAAGCTGTTTCATAATTGATGCATCGCTTAATTCTTGAACTTGTTGCATTCCTCTGCATGTAGCAATGTCAAACCCATTAACTTCAGCACCACGCAAATTCAAATCTTTGATTCTTTTTAATTTTCCAGTCCATGTGTTTTCTCCTTTAATAGAGTTTTTGCTATTTTTTAAAGAAATACAACTTTGTTCTGCAAGCTTGGTTACGTTCATGGTTATATTCTTTTTCATTTCTTGCAACGCCTTAACAGTTGCGATATTCTTTTCAGCATTTCTTGGATCTTGAACCAAATCTGCAATCATATCATCAATCTGATTTATCTGTAAAAATCCTCTAACAATACTAATAATAGATGAGGTTCTCATCATGTCATCATTGCCATTTTCATCAGAATCTAAAAATCCAATAAGTTGAGAATACAAAAACGGCTGATCAGCCAATTTCTCCTTTTCAAAAGGTAAATATCCAAGTAGCCTCAAAGTATCATTTTTATTCTTTTCAAATTGTTCAAGTATTTCTTGGTCTTTTGGCAATGCATCCTCAATCATGTCATTGAGGCTTAACATACCTCCTGTATAATTATCAGAATCTCTATAAGTCATAGTATAGTAATTTTGCATTGCTATATTTTTAATATAACTAGTCCATACATTAGACTTCGATTTACCAGTGGCTTGATTTGCCGCTTCAAGTAATGACGCATCCCATACTGAATCAAGCATAGGTTTGTCAAGAAAATAACAAGCATCATCAACAGACTTCTTTGTTGGCTGTTGTTTTTCGCCATGTACCGTTGGCAATGCAATATCTGCCGCACACTGCTTACAACCATCGGTTATTCCGCTTGCACAGTTAGGAGCAGTCGATGAATAAAAATCTAACTTCTTTTTCGGCTTATTACAATGTTGGCACGTATAATACTTTGATCCAACTCCAAGAGCTTCTAAACATTGGAGCTGATCCTTATCTTCAAGTTGTTCAAATAGTTTTTGTATTTTATCTATTTGTTCTTTTATATCTCTAAGTCCGGTAATTTTGTCACTACGAGTATTTGTAGTTGACTTCTGACCGACTTG
>AUXO010418826.1_pt1 | contig 25632 bp, 28 predicted proteins | sample 768731 | NCBI WGS metagenome assembly AUXO01 (sample SAMN02715735, study PRJNA202380) | gut metagenome | biome: sheep rumen | host: Ovis aries | place: New Zealand: Palmerston North | reverse complement strand
TTGGTTGCGCTTGTGTAGGTAGTAGATACGGCCTGTACGTGGCCTGTATCGTCCCTATTGATGTAGATAGTTGTAGACATATAGTTTCCTTTCTATTTTGTGTATTCTGCGATGATCATAAGCCATCTGGATGACTGTACGCTCCAGGAGTCATTACCCATAAACATAAAGCCATTATTAGCGGATGAATACTCGATACCTGAGCCTTTTCCCGAACTTCCTACCCTTGGAAAAGGGACTAGCCCGCCATCTGATCCTTGTAAAAAAGAGCGTGTGTCAATCATCGTATCAAAGTTAGACTTTGCGAAGCTCTGCACCATAGTGCCATTAGACAGTGATTTGTTGGTGACCTTGAAAACGCGTCTGTATATCGGTTTTCCATCCACCCATGTGGATCCGGTCTTGGTTTCTGCGTATGAGTAAGTCATATCTTTGTCAGTCACTAGATTGTAGGCGGTCGACTGTGTCTTGGTTTTTAGCATCCAATCACCGCCTTTCTGCGAGGTGCCAGCCAGTTAAGAATCTTAGCCAGTGACCCCCCCGATTCACACCGACGATAGCGATGATGCTAACACCACTGTTGTTGGAGGAGTTAACCCACTCTTCCAGTTTGATGGTCATGGATGTGCCGCTTGATTTTACGCTGATACCAACTCCACGATAGTCCGCTACAGGCCCCATCGTGTACCACTTGCCGCCGTAGTATTTAGCTGCACCGACTACATTTTTTGTGCTTCCTGGCGCATACATATAGATAAGCAGGTAATCAAATTTTGTTGGATCTTTGGAAACCGTAATATTATGCGTGTAGGCAGATGTATTATGGCTTCCGATCACCGTCTCTTTTATATCTTTCTGCTCCACCAGATTGTGTGCTGCATTTAAAAATTTTGCTACTATCATTAAGATTCCTCCTCGAAGATCATTACCGTAGTTTCTCCGGCCAGTACCGCTTGTTTCCAGGCATTGAGCGTGTCCACCTGAGCCTTGTAAGGTTCAAGTGCTGTTACCTTATCCTGTAGCGTCGTGATCTGATTGGCCAGTTTTGCGGCCGTGTCACCATCAAGCGTGCCCTTGATGGACTCAAACCAGGTTGTGAAAGAGCTCTGATTTGTCTGGATGAACTCGGTCATTTGCGCTTCATATGAGTCCGTAGGGATACTAGTTAAGGTGTCCACGCACAGACCACAGTATTTCTTATTAAGTCGTGTATCGATGATATTGGCTTGTGTGATCTCTCCAGCGTTGGCCGGTACCAAAAAGTAAGCCAGTATGATCTCATAGATATTTGTTGTACGCACCGGTGTAGGTGTTACGCCAGTACCGACGACATACTTAAGTGTGCACGAGTTCTCTTCCTTGGAGTACCGCACGGCGATATAGTCGTACCGATCAGACGTGTCTGCCACCTGTACCTGAAACTGCTTGAGCGTATCCGTCCAGTACATCAGACCGCCTGTCTTTTCCGTCGATGTATGCAGATAGGCCTGTCCAGGATTGACGCTGACAAGCATACCGCCGGCGGCACTGACCGAGAAGTCCGTGCCTGTGATATTAAGGATGCCGGACTCCCGTCCGACGAACCAACGCCTTAGGTCGTCCGCCAGGTATTCGACATCGTTCAATGGGAAAGCATTAGCCATCCTATCCCTCCTCCGTGTTTATATTTTTCTTTTTTAGCTCGTCTTCATAGTTTGAAAGCGTGATCTTGTACGACGGTCCGTCATCCTCCAGGATCTCATCGATGGCCGATATTCGAAATCGTTTAGCGATACCGTACTTGACGGATTTGACGGGTATCACATCACCAAGGTCATAGTCCTTGCGGAACACGAAGAGCGTATCACCAGAGCTTATATCCGCCGTGAATTCACGGACCGCGGCACACTCTTCTAATTTCTCCATACCACGCTTGATTGCGTTATTTTTATATTGCTCTGCGGTATATGTATGCTCGACTTTTTTATCATCCTGATAGGTCCATGAGAGGTCACGAGCGTCCACATACAGTTCCTTGATTGGTCCGCCATTGGACACGTCGACCTTGTACACGAGCCTTTCCTCGCTCTTGCCCTGACATGCGACATACGCGTAATTCTTGTAGCTTGATATGTCGTCCAGATAGGACTGTGTAACGATATTCCCGATCTCGTCCGAGAATTTGACCGTATCAACAATACCACGTTTGTACAATTCGATGACATTCATCTTGCCATCCTTGCGGACCATCCGAAAGCCGAGGCCTGTGGCCTGACAGATCGTCTCGAAAGACTCACGCAAGGTCTTCCACGTGGTATCGATACCATCAGTTATTTTTTCGCTTAGCCCTTTAGTATCTGCCGTGGCGATATCAAGCCCACGCTTGTTATCGTTGACAAGCTTATACAGGCCTGTCTCTACGGTGGTGATCGTAACCGTGTTCGGATTGATCCGATCATCCAAATTGTTAAGATACCCACGCACTTCTATGTCTTCCTCTCCGGACGATGATACGTCCGGGAAGACATAGGTTATAAAACCTATCTCATTCGTGTCTTGATTGACTAATCGATTCTCGGTAGTCAGTAGCTTGATATTGGCTTCGGTACCTTTTGCATGTATCTCAAAGTCACCAGTTTCGTTGTACTTTCTTCGCCATTGGATAGAAGTAGTGTTCTGCAAGATATCTACTTTTACACCCTGCTTATCATAGATTGCGATTTCCATATCTACTCACCCACATACGTATTCGCGAAGCTTATCGTGCAATACAAATTGCCGATATTGGACGAGGCGTCAAAGCGGACCGCGTTGCTTCCCTTGTCCAGTACGAAAAAGTTAGAGCCATCATCCATCAAGTAGTAGATATTCTTCTCGATACCATTTGATATGAGCTTGCAATATCGCTCATTCTCATAAGTTGATACGAGAAGAACGTCGCCTTCGCCCATCTCCAGGTTCGGGAACTTGATGTTTTCCTGTGTCAATACCTTCAATATTTCAGGCCCTTTCACATAGCCCGTCGCCTCGAAACGTGCCAGGAATCCTGTCTTATCTGACCCTTTATTGACTGCATAGGTCAGCTGATTGACATCCCTTGATCCGACTTTCCATGGCACTGTATTCGAGAAGGACCTCTTGAATTTAAATCCGCTGTTATAAGTAACAAAAGCTACGATCGACTCTTTGTTATCACGCCAGTATGGATAAGAAGCGTAGAGTACGAACTGAAACTTCTTATACACTTCCTGATCTTCGGAAATCTCCGGGCTCTTCTTGACCTGGCACTTGATGTAGTGATCCACATCGGCTTCTTTATCGACCACACGAAATATTAAATCATTATCGGGCAGTAGAGTATCAAGCAGCTTACGCCGATTGGCGTAGGTGCTCTTCATATCGCCTTCCAGTGTTATCTCTCGGCCTTCAACAGATGAGGCCGATATCGTCGTCCCGACGGCGTGGATCGTCTGCGACTCTGAGAAGGACACATTGTTGACGCCAAGACCCTCGATATTGGTCAATCGGAAAGGGTCGCCGGCGTTGAAGCTTATCTCAACGCCGTATGAATTCGTGATATACCACTCTCTCATCGCTTGTTCCACTCCATTCTTCTTAATGCATTCTTCATTTCGGTTGCCTGTTCAGACGGCTTTAAAGGGCCGGTAGATGTGAAGTAATTCGTCTGATTGTAGTTTGTAACCGTGCCGCCTGATGTACCATAGGCACCAGCTAGACGAGGTACTGTAGCACTTCCAACGAAATTGTCGATGACCGTACGAGCCGATTCTTTCAACTGGCTCAGTCCGCCATCTAGCATCAGTCCATTGATCGTATCTTTAAGACGATTCTGAGTGCTTGTCGCGCTTGATACAGCACTCTGTACCATCTGTGCGGCGCTCTTCTTAACGTCTCGGATACCGTCCAGGATACCACAGGCATACCCTTTGGATGCCCAGATACCGACATCATTGCGGAATAGTTTAGATGGTGAGCGCGAATCCTGAGCATGTTTGGCCGCGGCTGCTGCCTGAGCTACCATGGCACGCGCCGCTTGTGCTACATAAGGTGTTCCAGCATTGATACCATTGGCATACCCTTGTGCCGCTTGAAGCCCTGCAGAATGGAATCCGCCCGTTCCTTGCACACCGCTTTCCGCGGAGGACTTAAGTCCTGCCGCATTGGATCGTGCGGTCCCTCTTGCGGATCCAATGCCTTGTCCGTAGGCATTACCAGAGCGTGATCCTTTGCTTCGGAAAGAACCACCCGTAACCGCAGTTTCCGCAAGTCTTTTTAGCATCATCGCGGCTGCGGTAGACATAGCACCGGATGCACTTAGTCCAGAGCTATACTGACCACCGGAAGCGGATCCATTGGCAAAGAAAGCACCGCCGGATGTACCTGTCAAGGCCATCATCATCAAGGTCATGGCCATCGATAGAACACTGCCACTTGCAGACCCGATACCGGAGCCGTATTGGCCACCGGACATGGATCCATTAGCGTACATACCACCCGTATCCGCTGTTCCTGATAAAGCGGAGGTCTTAAGACCTAGCGCATGCATCAGTACGGTACCGGCCGTAGATCCGATACCGGATCCATAGTTATTACCTAGCGCCATACCTAGTAGAGAGGTAGATCCGTCATCTGTCATGGATGTCTTGGCGGCGGTCTTAAGGTTAAGACCCTCGGCCTGTACGCCTGGAATTTTGGCGTGCATACCTTTCTGATAGTGCGTTGGTGTAGATCCGCCATTGGCCTCGGCATTAGCATCAATATCTGCTTGCGCACTGTCTAATGATGAGTTGATCAACGCTTTTAGATCTTCGATGCTTGTAGGCATCTTGATCTTGCCGGATAGGATACCTTTGACGATATCGTCCGGTATTTTCTGACCATCCACCTCGGCATTTGGTGCCAGATTGTCAAGTTGGATCAATCGCTTGAGTTGCTCGATACTTGTAGGCACCTGATATGTGCCGTTCATGATACCTTCACTTACGCTTTGTGGTATATCGATACCGGCCTTTTTAGCTTTTTGCGCGATGCCGTCAAAGCTGATCAGGTTCTTGAGTTGTTCGATACTGGTCGGTACGGCGTATGTGCCGTCCATGATTCCCTGGCTCACGCTTTGCGGGATGTTGACGCCCGCTTCTTTAGCTTTTTGCGCGATTGGATCGAAGTTTATCAGGTTCTTCATTTGATCCAATGTCTGAGGCAGATCATACATACCTGACTGGATACCTTTGATGACCGATTCCGGTATCTCGATTCCGGCTTCCTGTGCTTGTTGCAGTACAGATTGGAAGTTAGCTGTCTTTTGTTGTGCTTCCGCCGAAGAATTAGCATACTCATTTAGCTTTTTGTTTAGGTCCGCGATCTCATCTTTATATGACTTTGTGTCATTTTGAGATTTCTTTAGCGTTACCTTTGAGTCTTCTAATTTGGCTTTTGCAAGATCCATTTTTTGGACCCACTCATTGGTGTGGTCATTAAGATCTTTTGTGTGCTTCTTGGCTTCCTTTTTTGCCGCATTGTATTTCTTTTGCGCCTTTTCAACAGCGTTGGTGTTCTTTTCTACCCGCTTTTCGGATTGTGCCAGGTTGTCCTCCGCCGTTGCTAAGCTTTTGGCCGTTTTCTTGGCCAGCTCTTGATAGGCTTGTGCTTTGGCTTGCTCCTGTAGCGCCGCGATATTGGCATAGATAGCACTTGTCGACTGATTGAGCTTATCCGTATTTTCGTCATACGACAGGTTAAGACCGGGCATTACTGCATTCAGGTCCTCGATATACTGCTTTAACAGCTGTTTCTCGCCTGCGGATTTATGCTCTTTATTGGCCAGGGTCTCAATCTTTGCCGCCAGTGTCGTAGCTTGAGCGCTATTGGTATCTAGCGTATTAAGCTGTTCCTTTGCGGCCTTATCTTGCTCTTTTAAAGTAGCCGTAAAGGCCTTGTGCTTTTCGATTAATTCATCGGTCTTCTTCGCATCCGTATCTTTGGACGCAGATGCGGCAAGTGATATTGCTAGATACGAGCCTACCGCGGCAGTCAAACCGATGATACCAACAGTCAGTGCCGTAGGTGATAGTCCCATGGTCGCCAGTCTGAATAATTCCGTAGCCTTGGTGGCCAGGCTCATATCTGCGGTCACTGTAGTCGAGAACAAAGATATTACGGCTCTTGCCTTGTTGAAAGTTCCGGCTATAGCGGCGCCTTTCTTAACAGCAATCATTGCCGTGCCGATACCAACTATGGCACTGGCCGTTGCTTTCCCATGTGATATAAACCAGCCGAAAGACTTGATCACGATCGGTATAGTTTTTGTTAGGCCTTTGACGCCAACACTTACTACCAAGCCCATAGCGCCGGCCACTTGTGTGAAGCTGTCCGCCAATTGGCCGTTCTGCATGGACGCAGTCAATTCATTCAGGCTCTTGATAGAGGCCTTTACCGCTTCCGTTAGAGGGCCTTTGAGCTTGTCATAGAAAGCTATGCCTAGACCTTCCAGTGAGCTTTTTAGGATCGTGAACTGGCCTTTTAGGTTGTTGTTCATGGTATCGGCCATCTTTTTTGCCGAACCGTCACAGTTATCAATTGAATCTTTTAGTTTTTTATAGTCTGAGTCCGAAGCGTTGACGATTGCCAACAATCCGGACATACCTTCCTGTCCGGCAAGGGTCGCCGCGTACTGCGCTTTCTGGTCCGCCGTCAATCCGGAGAAGGATGACCGCAGTTCTGTCAGCACCTGGCCAAAAGGTTTCATTGACCCATCGGCGTTGGTCAGTGAGATATGCAGTTGATCCATTGCAGCTGCTACGTCATCCGTAGGTTTGGACATCCGTGTAAGGATGGACCGTAGTGCCGTACCTGCTTGCTCGCCCTTGATTCCGGAATTAGCCATCAAACCAATGGCCAGTGCCACATCCTCGATCTTATAGCCTAAAGCTCCGGCCACTGGAGCGACGTACTTAAAGGTCGCACCCATCAATCCGACATTGGTGTTGGAGTTAGATGATGCAGCCGCCAGTACATCCGCAAAGTGTGCCGAGTCTGATGCGGCCAAACCAAAAGCCGTCAAAGCATCGGTCACGATATCGGAAGTAGTGGCCAGGTCCTCACCGGATGCGGCCGCCAAGTTCATAATACCTTCGATACCGCTTAGCATGTCACCGGTCTTCCATCCGGCCATGGCCATATACTTCATGGCCTCTCCGGCTTCCGTAGCGCTGAATTTAGTTTTAGCACCCATCTCCAAGGCTTTGTCTCGCAGAGCCTGGAAGTCCTTGCCAGTAGCACCGGATATGGCTTTGACCTCGCTCATGGCATAGTCAAAGTCTGTACCAACCTTGAGCGCATAACCGGACATTGCCACCAAAGAAGCACCAGCTACTTTAAGGCCTGTCTTCGCGGCTTTACCGATCTTGCTTACGCCACTGGAGAAACCTTTTTCATTGATGTGCGTATCAAATATTAAGGACCCATCTGCCATATGCTGTCACTTCCTTTCCCTACCATAGAGCGGCACCTATGTCTGTATCATCGATCGGCGCGTGAGGCAGTGCGATCATACGCTGTATCCGCTTGATCTGTCTGCGCTGTTTACTATCCTTGATATCGCTTAATTTAATATTTCGGAATCGCACGCGCTCTTTAAGCTCACTGTCTCCGCTCATGGCATTCAGGAGAATATTGAACCGCCACCAGTGCAGACCATCGATGCTCATCAGGTCGATGCCGTAGAACTCCTGGAAGGCGGCTATGATATAGTCCGCATCCGCCGTGTAACTGAAGGTCTCTTTTTGCTTAGATGTTTGCGCATGCAGCTGTTCGCCACATCGCAGAAACCACCCAATCTGTTGCATCAGTTCTTCGGCGTCCGTGCTTTGCGGTTCATCGTCCACAAAGAGCCCCTCGATCAGAGCGCCTATATCATCGGCGGTATGCCCCATGATGACCTCATTGATCTGCAGCCAGTACCGGAAGTCCGTTATGATCCGGTACTCTTTCTCAGATACGACCAGTGTCGACGGCAGTCTCTGAGTTAGCGGATTCATATCAGTTCACCGCTTTTTCTTTCAAGAATTTACTGAAATCTTCGTATACCTTATCGAGCTGTTCGGATGCTTTGACATCGGCCTGGTTGGCCTCTACGCGAGCTTCTTTCATAAATTCGGTGTAAGCGCAGATCGTATTCGTAGTAAGTACGCGATTACGTTTACCGTCAAACAGCTTTTCTGATGTGCCGACACCGAACACGGTATCAAAGTATTGATTCCAGGCTTCACAGTACAATTTGGTCTGGTCCCATTGTGTGATGCCAGGCTTATTCAATGCTTTTTCCAGGTCCTTCTTTTTGAGGGCTTCCTCGGCCTCATGGAAACGCATGGTGTCGTCATAGTCGTTCCAGTCAAATTCGAGCACTGCATCTCTGATCTTCCATTGACTCATATTCCTTATCCTCCTTCATTAAAAAAGTAAAAAGGATGAGCTTGTGACTCATCCGTCAAGGCTTAGGAGCCTGTTACTTCCGTGCAAGTCTTCCATCCATCTGTAGATGACACGACGATATCAGTTGATACACCTTTGGATTTCAAATCACCGGAGTATGTATATGTGTTTTCGTCATCGCCATCAGAATCCGGAATGACTGAGTATTCACGTTTCTTTGCTTTATATTGGCCTTCTGTAGTACCTGGCTGCGTGAAGTCAACAACCACGATCACACGTACTGCTTCGTCTCCTACCAATTCGTTATCAGTGATATTTACGATATCATCATGTACCGCATTTCCAACGTATTGATCAAACGCATAGGAGTAGGATGGACTATATCCAGTTACATCACTATCTTCCCCAGGCTGATCTACATATTTACGTGAATATTCATTCGCATTAGAGCTTTTAGACATCTCCGTAAACTTGGTCATACGTGTAAAGGTATCTGTAGACCCGGACACGGCCATAAAGGCGACCTTCTTATCACGAGTTACAAGGCCTTTTTTTGCTTCTGCCATTTATCTTTTCCTCCTTAATATTCCAGGTATGTTACCCGACATTGGATCTCGTACCTGGCCATACCTGTACCATATACGTCAAAAAGGTATCCAGGCGCCAATACCTCGATACCTGTAGCATTCGGGATGCCGGGCAGATTCCCGATCTTATTTTGTTCTTCAATCCATGCCTCGAGTTGTTCATAGAACCCGGACGCACTGATCTGATCCAGCATGTCCTGTGAATACTGCTCGACCGACATGAAACTGAAAAGGAACTGCTTCAGTTGCTCCCCGTCCGTGTAGCGTTTTACCACCGGGCTTGAATTGATCTGACTGACGATCGCATACTGGATTGCCTCGTTTCCAAGGTAATCAATGTTGAATTGGCCGTCCTTCAGATATGGGCATTTACAGAAATAGTCTCTTATCTTCTCGATCTTACTTTCCACTGCCAATTATGCGACCCGCTCCTTTCAATATGCTGTCTCTATCCTTGATCTTCATACGGTCAAACCATTTAGCGCCTCTCTGAGGAGCGCCGTTATACGTCAATGGTATATTCGTCACCCGTTTAGGTGCCGGACCGACCATGACCTTGCCATAGTACTGATATCTTGCATACGGAGTACTGTAACGTACCCATCCATCACCAATCGATGATGCGCTCATACCACTGCTGCGCAAGGCGCCCTGTCTGAACGGTACCATCGAATCGCTTCGACGAATGACCTCGGTATCCACAAAGATCTGCGCCAGTTCAAAACGTGACTTTGGTTGGAAGGTCGGGCTCCATCTAAGTTCGCCTTTGACCTCTCCGCCTTTTGTTCGGATCACGATCGAGTGATTCTGCAGTGGGATGTTGAATTGACGCGTCATGATCCGCTCACCCTTATATGGTTCGAGTATCCGGTCAATGAGTGCGTATTGTACGTAACTGACCGGACCTCAAAACTTTCCGGGTACGCTTTTTTCATGGCCGACAGGGTCATGCCTGTAATGTCCACATCCCCAAGGATCATATAATCCGTGACCTTGATTTTCGGTACGTCATCTCCAATCGGGATGCGCACCTGGACAAGATCGGCATTGATCACTTCTTTGTTCTCGATGGACACCTGTGTCTGCCGGAACCATGAGCCGGTCAGCACCTCGCTTTTATGAACGTTGGCGCGCAGATTCTTATCGTACACACTGTATACGTGTGTGATCGTCTGATTTGCATCGAGCATGCTTACCACTTCCTGTTATCCCAGTAAGGGTCGCGTCCGCTGTATAAGAGGCCTGTAGGCATCAGATACTTGCGAATAAGTCTGTATGCGTCCATTGATTGATCGCTCTTTTCACGCTTTTCAAATGTGACCGAATGACCATCGGTGGACTCGCTTGCGATGCCGTCCGCCTGGTTATAGGCCTTGTCCTGGCCTCTCAAAAGGTCGCATAGATGATATACGCATTTCTTTACTATGGCGTATGTATCCGGTTCCTGGTCCTCCAGTTGGGTGATATCCAAAGGAATACGGCCATGACAGTTGACGCGGATAGCAGTGACGGCCTCGTCTGCATAGTAGGCAAACTCGGCCTGTGGCATTGGATTGAGACTGTATGCTTCATATTCTGAGTAATTGATCGGCATTACTCGCACCTCCTAACTATCTATTAGCTGGATGCTTTCTTCTTTACCAATACTGTCTTAGGACGTGAGATCATGTCTCCATAAACCTGACGGCCCTGTACGGCAGATGCACCGATATGTGCGCCGTCCATCAAGTTGTTGACGGCTACCGGAACCATCCATTCAGCTACGTAATGGCAGAATACATTGTTTCCCAAAATGTATTGGACATTCAACGAATCATCAATGTTGTCAGATTCGTATACATCGACTCCGGCGATACGTCCAACGACTCCGCTTTGTACCACGTTGTCGCCCAATTGGGATGCGCGGATAAATTGGTCGGATTTCAACAAGACAGCATATGTGTCATTGGTTACGGCCAACCATAATTCATTGACTTTCAAATGTGCCTTCTTGGCAGTTTGGACGGCATCAACGATATCGTCATAGATTGTTGACTTTGTCAATGCCGCAGTGCCCGACAAAGCAGTTCCCTTGGTCGCGCATAGTGTGACTAATTCGGTATCTACCCCGATACCCATTGAATATCCGGCAGAATCCAAGCGGTCGGCTACCAAGTTATCGGGTACCGCTTCTGCATCGTAACCATCGATCAATTCATTGACGTATTTGTCCTTATCAATAGGCAAGGTCATATAAGAAGTAGTTCCGACAGTCAATTCGCCGCCTTTTGTCTTATCGTAATCGCCTACTGCAACTTCTGTATCACGTACTGGAATCTTAACAGCACCGGCTGTTGGCGTTCCTTCATATCGGTTGTTGAATAGTCCGGCAAAGATGGATGTTGCACGCAACTTTGCCAACACTAAGCTTGAATATCTTTCTTGTGCTTCATGTGCCATTTTTCATTTCTCCTGTTCTATTTCTTAAGTCCTGGATTCAATTCATAAAATTTAGCTTCTACGCCATCCATATCTTCCGAGCCCGGTGCCTTGCCTCCAAGTGATGCACCACCTTTTGACTTGGGCTTATCGGGTTCTTCTGATTCAAAAGCCTGTGGATCGGATTTCTTTAGATCGTCGATAAAGTCATCGGCCCCGATAAACTTTCCATCCTTGAATTCAAGATTCTTTTCATCGAATGCCTCCATTGCCGCTTTCTTTGCCAAGTTGCTGTTGAACTTGATGCCGTTAAAGAACATTCGTTTGGCGAAGTCCTTATCTTTAGCGGCCATGTCTTTGTTGTACTTTTCTTTCCATTCATCCACATCGCTTTTCAATTTGTCGACATCAACGCCATCGAACTTCTTTACCTGGTCTGTCAGTTCGGTGATCGTATCATCGCGCTTTTTGACTTCTTCTTTCTGAGCATTGATCTGTGCCTTCCATTCGGTCGCATCGGTACCATGCAGTCTCATGATCGCATCGATCTGTTCATCAGTAAGTCCTTCGATTCTTTTTAGATCTTCTCTTTTCATAGGTCCTCCATAACACTTTTTTAACACGGTTCGCTCCGCTCTGGCCGTTGCCTTTTAACGCCATGCCGAGGGCAAATAAAAAGACCTAAGCATCACTTAGATCTTCATGAATAAATTTGGGCAGTTTTCGCTTAGGCGGGTCTTTCACGTATATCGTCTCCTTTTCTGTCTTGCCGCAAAGAATACACACACGTACTCTCTTTTCTGCTTTGCATTGTAGGTTCTGATCGTAATATGATCTGTCAATTGATTCCGTATAGACGTGTCTGCACATGATTATAAGGCCCCTGCTTTCTTCCAAGCCTCATGGATCTTAGGTCCCTGGATTGCGATCCAATCAACCATCTCCTCATTTTTGGCCCAATGATCAGCGTATCCTGAGCATGCAGACAAGCCGCATTCAAACAGAAAAGCATGGACAATTTCATGACGCAATGTCTCTTTCATTCGTTCCGCGATGGCTTTTGGCGTTGTGTTATCCCAATCATCCAAATTGCAGATCACGATTTCTTTATTGTAAAAATCAACATAACCATCTGCATCATTAAGTTCTCGATCATCTTTTCGATTGCGATACAGTACCTCATATCGTATGTTTAAAATATTTACCATTCATCTCTCCACTAAAAAAGCACACCGTTTCAGATGTGCTAATGGGTTATCGATTGTCTTCATAATTTTCAAAATTATTATGGCAAGAATTACAAATGCTTTTATAATTATTAATTTTCAAAATTTCATCCGGAAGAATACGAGGCTTGATAAAGCCCCCTGACACCTCTTGTAGATCGATACAATCCGCGATAGGAATTACAGTTTTGTATAAAGGGCACATAACATAATCGGGATCGTTATTAGAATTTTGATTTAACATATTGCTCATACACCTCCATCATTTTTTTAGTACGACTATCATACTCATCTGATTTATAGGCTGTTCGAATCAAATTATCTTTCAAACGCACATATGCTGCTCCTAAAGAACTAAAGTAATTGTCATATGTGCCATCTCTAACGGTCATCTTAAAGCCGGCATTCTTAATAAAACTCTTAGCTTCTTCTTCAGTCACTTTATGAACACGCTCGCTATTGATGTGTATATCATCAAACGATAAAGTATCAACATCAACAGGCTCAAAGTCAAGACTTATTAAGGCCTTTTTTCTACCCGAGATTTTCTTTATCTCTGATTCAAATATAGCATCTTTTTTATCTTGTGTCATTGGCCCTTTATTTTTCCAGGAAGCAGGAGCCACTTTCCCTTTGCCATCAATATAGATTCTCTCTTTTTGCTGCTTTAGATTCATAGCATCACAGAACTTAGCGTACTCATTCATTTGTGTTCGATACTTGGCCTCTTCACCTAGAATGTCAAACTTGTTTCCGCCATTATCTTTTAACAGCTTGATGGTCTGCCTCTGAGCTCGCATATTAGTTTCCATCCTGCGCATACGTTGTGTTGCCTGGTAACCAGTATATGACTTGCCTTCATATTCTGTTGGTGAATCTTTTCTCCAGATATTCAATTGTGATTGGCTATATGTGTGCTTGCTGAGTCCAGGTATTACCGGATAGTACATGTGATAGCAATTGGCACCAAGCAGACCAGCAACATCACCAAGTCCGCACACTTCTTCCAGTTCCCGCTTTGTGTACCATCCACCTTGCCATACGGCATGGGTTGGACGTGCATTCGCATGTGCCGTGACCTCATACATATCCGTCCCCAGATCAAGCGCCACCTGGTCGGATACGGCCGAGCTCACATCTGAGATACTGGACATGACCGCACGTCTTGCAGCAACCGTTATCCGGTTGTGCCATCCGGATCCGTAGTTGATCCATCGGACTCCGGAGTTTGTCATCTCTTTGACCGCTTTGCGAAGCACCGTATTGTAATCAAAGGAACCAGTAAGAACATCAACATAGCACTGATTGAGCTTATCGTTGACATAGTTGGATAAGCTTACTGACTTCATACCGGTACCGCTATCAACCACAAACCCGAGGCTTCGTGTCATATTGATAAAGTCATCGACCGTATTTCGCCGTTTCTGCTCTACAATATTGCGCAGCTGAGTATTGGCCGCCCAGGGCACAAAGCTCTTGGTCATGTACTCATACATCGGTTTGTATCGGATGTAATCCTCCTTGATGGCTTCCTCGTACAATTCATCTATATATTTGTCAGAAGCATCCAATGAACTTTGGACCATCTTGCGAATATCCTCATTAGAGTAGCCCATCTGCTTGATCTGATACAGCTGCCAGTCTGCACTTCGTGTGATCACATCTGTATTGCGGATACGCCTTGCCACATCATCCATGATCCGTATCTCAAGATCCGCGAATATCTTCTCGGCACCATAGCCGTATGACTCCAGGTCTCTTGGGTCGATCATACTATTCCATCACATCCGCCTGCTGTGGCAAGTTCTTTAAAGCTTCTTCGATAGATTCATTGCGCCATTTGGATCTGTATTCTTCCGGTCTCAGTGTGCCGTTGGCGAGGTCCGCCTGGTCATTTCTCCGCTCGACATCCTTGTCCTCGATGATCGAATCGTCAAAGTCAATCTGAATGGCATCAAGCTTGATGTCGGTGTTCAGTAAGGATCCAATAGCTCTGATCATGCCTTTGATGGCCGATTCGAGCGACTTCTCATGTTTCTTCAGAGTCGAGTACATATCGCTGTCTTCACTGATGACCTCGGTAGCCGTCTTGAGCCCTTTGGTCGTGAATTCAAACTGATTGGTTCCCATTCCGCACTTCTCGGATAACAGATTCAACTGGAACTGAAGCGTCTCTCTCAGGTCTCCGGTCCGGAATGCTGGACTGAAATCATGGAGCTCGATGCCTCCGTCCGCGCTGGCTTCACCAACAAGTTTAAGCACTTCCTCATTGTCATCAATAACGTTGTGTTGGGTCCCGTTCTCATCGACCGTGAATCCTTCACCACTCATCAGGATCTTGCGCCGTCCGGTCCGTATCTCTATGTCAAATGCGTCAAATGTTGTATCGATTTCTTTTAATACATCAATCGCATTGGCATATATGGATATGCCCATCGGATTGTATATATCTACGTTGTTGACCTGTTTCGGCTTAACGATCTGAAACAGCGGAATGTCCTGATGAAGATCTGTCACCGGTTCCATATCGTCCGGCAACTCGATTTCTTTAAACGAGTCGTTCTCGGTGATCTGTACCATGTGGTTCTTTATCTGATACATGCCCGATTCATTCAACACATGCATCTGGATATACAGATAATCGCCGATATTCTTGTCGTGGCGTTGAGACGCAAAGGCACATTCTTTGATGCCTGTAGAATCCCAGGACAAAGGAAAGATCATATTTGCCATGATGTATTCAATGAATATCTGATCATCCTTCATGTATTCAATGAATGCGCCTGTACCAAGTGCACAGTACTTTTCACACAGTTCATTGGTATTGCCTTCAAAATCATTGAAGTCGAGTACTTCATGGATCGTGTCATTGACCGACTCCGGTTCAATTGATATCTGCACTTTCTCGTTCATCAACAGATTGGCCCATGTCTCACACACTGTTTTTGCCATTCCGAGGGACTTGATCTCGCGTGTGACAGTAGTAATACCATTCCAGTATTTGGATTTGTGATTATCATCGGCACCGTTCATGTACCAGTCGAGCCAGTCCTGAATGGTCGTATAGTATTCCGGTTCGACCGTTGTGTACCCCAGTTTCTTCAGATAGGCGCACACGCCGGACGCCGTCTGCTTGGCTTGTGACTTCATTCCTTTTCCTCCCTTGCAATGTATGGCAGCAGCCTTTTCATGGTCCGCCATTGACCCATGACCGCGTACCGGATTGCATCCATCGCGTGGTCATGCTCTTTGATTGGTTTTTCAATTCCTCTGTCTATTGAATCCGGATCATATCCGTAAAGATAGAATTCGGATTCTGCATTTTTTTGTTGATCACATAAAAAAAGTGCATCGTAGCTTAACAGCTTCTGCACTCGGTTGATTCCTTCAGTTACTGTGTTATCCGCATTTCGTAATACTATCTCCGGACACATACGCTTGATCTCCTCCGCCAAACCTTTGGCAGACGGGTCAATATAGACGTATACACGCTTTCTTCCATGCGTCTCATACAAGGTGTCAAGCATAGCACGAAAGTCCTTAGCATAGTCGCTAGGGCTCTTCTGTCGCCCGGTATCACGGCCGGAATAGTAATACTCATCCAGGCCTTGCATGCGCTTATTGGTCATATCCATGCCAAACACTTGATAGGTGGTCGCGTTCATCTGTCCATAGTCGACACCGATCGCGTAATAAGCATAGCTATCCGCAGAGCCTATATGTCGGATGTGTCTGTCCGGATCAAACATGTAGTAGATCAGATCATCGATACCGACCGCCTCGCCAAGCCATACCCATCGATACATCTTGTTATCAGCCTCGGCCATCTGATTGGCCGCATCGATTAGCTTTTGGCCTAGCCACTCGACCGGTACATCCTTGTAGCTTGAGTGGATGTGGATGCAGTCGGACCGCTTTTCCATCATACGCACCCACTCGTTGACCGGCGCTTTCGGATTCTTCGGTGGATTGAAAAGATACAGCATCCGAAAGAAGTTATCGTTGCCACGAACAAAGGTCGCTTCGATGTTGGATAGCTCCTCTGCACCTTCTCCCTTGTCAAAGAATTCGGTCAACTCATCCAGTACAACCATGCGGATGCTTCTTTCCTCATCGATCATACCTTTGGTATCGTCGATAGAATCGGATCCAGTAAAGTAGATCGTGTTCCCATTCTTGAGGTAAGTCATCTGCATCGGGCTCTTGGTGATCTTGAATTGACTCTTTTTGAGGCCGAGCCTTTGGATCGCTCGGATGCACTCTTTATAAACCGTTTTACGCAGCTTGTTGTGGTGCTTGCGCATGACCACGACAGCTGTATCCGGTTCTGCCACGATCAGATAATCGGCCAGTATGGCCATACAGCTCGACTTTGTGCCGGCACGTCCTGAGGTCAATATCTGATGCATATGAGTCTTATCATTGACCAGTGGCAGATACTTAGGAATGAGGATATCTGACAGCCTAACTGTCTTCTTCTGGTGCGTCATTGATGATCACTACTCCATCGTCGATATCACCGACCTGCTCAAGCCCCTTTTTGATTGCAGTGGCTTGTGCGGTAGCCAATTTTGTTTTAGCCCGATCAAGTTGTGTAGTAGGTTTTTGCCCGGTCAAATCGCGTATATATTCCGCGGCTCTTACATCACCCTTTACGGCTTTCTGAAACATACTCATGGCTAAAAGCATTTCGTTTGTCATTTCGTTATCAGGCACACCCGCCTCCGATAGCTTCTGCTTGTTTCGGTCACCAGGTGGTAATGAGAGAATGATCTTTAGGCAATCACGCAGATGCTTCTTTTTCTGGATTGTTTTTTGTGCTTTAATGCCGCCCCTCCGGCCCATCTCTCGAGCATTCTCGGATGTGAATTGAGGCGCCATGTTGGCCTTGAACTTTTCTTGTGCTTCTAGCTGTGCCTGACTTAGAGGCTTCTTATTATCCGCCACTCATTAGCACCGCCTTCTTTCCTGTGAACTTCTCCCATCGATCAAGGATCACATCCGCATAGACCGGATCGTACTCCATCATGTAGCACTTGCGACCTAACTGTTCACAGGCTATCAACGTCGTACCTGAGCCACCAAACAAATCTAGCACCTTCTCATGCATCCGAGAGCTATTTTTAATCTGTCTAGCGATAAGAGGTATAGGCTTCATCGTTGGATGCAGATCGTCCTTGGTAGGCTTTTTCTCATCAATGACTGTTGTCTCTGTATAATTGGACAAGATCTCTTTCAACATCTTCTTAAGCTCATCTTTCTTCATGGTATCTATGTCCAAGTCAGGATCCTCAAGCACTGTAGTTAGTGTGCGCGTATCTACAAAGTAGTGACCGGCTCCGCTCTTCCAGCCATAAAAGCACGGCTCATGCTTCCACTGATAATCCTGGCGTCCAAGAACAAGAGCACTCTTATTCCAGATCAATTGTTCGCGGACTTCCAGTCCAACCTGATTAAGCGCCTGCTCAAACTCGGATTGTGTACGAGATGCATGCCAAATATAAAAAGCGCCACCAGGTCTTAGATGGTCACTCATGTTCTCAAAGCAGGCTGTTAAAAAGTCTAAAAAGTTACTGTGGTCCATATCATCATTCTCTATGGTCATTCCTTGACTGTTGCTTATTGCGACGTTATAAGGAGGGTCTGTGACAACAAGATCCATCAGTTCATCATCACAAAGTAAATTGACATCGTGAGCACTTGTACTATCTCCTACCATTAACCTGTGCACCCCCCCCAGATCATAAATCTGGCCTTGTCGACTGACAGGCTCCGGTGTGATGACAGGCTCGTAGCCATCATCCACTGCTTCTGCAGTATCTGCTTGATCCGATTCAAAACCAAAAGCCGACATGTCTAGTGCATCAATGTCTGCCAGTTCATCATCTAGCAGATCGTAGTCCCACTCAGACGCCTCGGCTACTTTATTGTCGGCCAAACGATAAGCCTTAACCTGTTCAGGTGTCAGGTCATCAGCCAGTACACATGGTACTTCTTTTAGGCCTAGCTTCTTCGCCGCTTTCCATCGAGTATGACCTGCTATGATTACTTTATTGCAATCAATCACGATTGGTTGCTTGAATCCAAACTCTTGAATGCTCGCGGCTACCAAGTCCACGGCACTGTCATTGTTGCGAGGGTTACGCTCGTAGGGTCTTATGTCATTTATGCTATAGCTTTTAACATCCATTCATAGGACCTCCAAATCTCATTAAATAGGCACGATAAAAGGTGGCATACCAAACGGTATCCACCTCGTGTGCTTATCATACTGTCCTCTTTCCTGGGGACTTTGTACGATATCATATTACCACATTAAACCGGTTCACTGAGGGAACTCTTTCACTTTTGTGCATTACATCAGGCTCTTTATCTGCATCCGCAGATGCTTATACATACCTCGCTTGCTATAGCCATACTTGTACGCCACATCATCTGAACGCTTTCGATAGATGTACAGGTCCCACAGTATATTCTGATCCACCAATGGCAGTAGCTCTGTCCACCGCAAGTCAAGCAATCGCTTCCTAAAGTGCTCGAGCTCTGCCTCCTTGCTCGATATGACCTCATACAGTGCCAACGGACTATGATACTGCGGTTGGTAGTGCGGCATTGGCAGAGGACTCCGTATCTGCTCCGGTGTGAGGTCAGGACCGGACCGTGCCAGTCCTGTCTTTTGGTGGTTGAGGACCTCAAGCTCTTCATTGATCTCGATCAGACGATGGCAGCAATAGCGCACCGTCTTGAATTCTGCAATTAGATCTTCGTATGTCACTTTCTACCTCCTTAATGCGTCAATTAAATTCTGTTGCGTAATTTTTTTTCGGTCCAGGGCTTTGATCATGTCTTCATCGATCGTATCTTTCGCGATCAGATGATATATCAGCACATTCTGATCCTGCCCCTGGCGATACAGTCTCGCATTGGCTTGCTGATATAATTCAAGATCCCAATTTGGCAGTGTGTACCACACCATGATGTGGCCGCCTTTTTGCAGATTTAAACCATGACCTGCACTGGCAGGATGTGCCAGTAAGACGTCGATACGGCCTCGATTCCAGGCGTTTACATCTTTCACGTCTACCAATTCGCGGACGTTGATTTTCATCGCCTGAAGGTGCCTTTTGATGCGATACAGCTCATGCTTGTAATAGTAGAAAACCAGTACCGGATGGCCGTTGGCCGACTCGATCAGATCATCCAGTGCTGCAAGCTTGGATGCGTGGACGATCTGTGTACCTGTTATCTCGCCGTTATCGTTCTTGATATAGATCTCACCGGATGTCATCTGAAGCAGTTGACCGCAAAGCACGCCTGCATTGGCAGCTATCAGGGTATCATTGTCGTTCAGTTCCAATACTTTCTCTCGCTTGTAAGCGCGGTACTGATCAAGCGCCATAGGGGGCATTGTGATGGGTATTTCGAGGCGCTGGACAGGCGGAAGCTCGGCACACTCCTTCTGATTCAAGGACATGCAAATATCGCCTATACGCTCGTAAATGCGCTGTTCTGCACCATCCTGTGGCTTCCATTCATAGACGATATAGCCGTTCCTTCTTCCCGGCTTGAGGTACCGTTCGCGGAACTGTCCAAGTGTACGGCCTAGTCTTTCGCCTCGGTCCATCAGATAAACCTGGCTCCACAGGTCTGGTATGCCTCTTGGTGCTGGCGTACCCGTCAGACCAATGAAGCGGTCGACTAGTGGCATCACTTTTCGCAGGGCTTTAAATCGCTGTGCTTTCGGGTTCTTGAAGGCCGACAGTTCATCGACGACCACCATGTCAAAGTTCCAGTCACGGCCATGCTTATCGACAAGCCACTGGACATTTTCCTTACCGATCAGAAAGATATCGGCATCTGCCTGTAAGGCATCCTCTCTCTGCTTTGGCGTGCCCGCAACGACCGAATAGCTCATTTCTTTGGTATGGTCCCACTTTTCGATCTCATCTGGCCAGGTGGACTGGATGACACGTACCGGACCTATGATCAGGACCTTGCACACGTCGATCGGTACCAGTCTGTCTAGTACAGTTAAAGTGGTAACTGTCTTGCCAGCACCCATCGGAAGAAAGAGACCACACTTCTTATGATCCAGGCAGAACCGGATCGCGCGCTTCTGATAGTCATGCGGTTTAAATTCGGTCATACCTTGACTCCTGCGGTAGCATGCCTGCGCTCAAGGAAGCAACTAGATCATCGACCTGTGTCTTGCTGGAAATGCAGTACACCTTGATACCGCGGTCGCGGATCACTTTAGCCACTGATCGTTGCAGTGCTCTTGGCTTCTTGCCTGGCGCCTTCAGTTCAACGAAGAAGGCGCGGCCGTTGATCAGACACAACCTGTCCGGTACACCGGCATTCGATGGACTGGTAAACTTGAAACAGAGGCCGTACAGTCTGCCAATCTGTTTCACCAGGTAGCTCTCAATCTGTTTCTCGATCATGAATGTTTACCTCAAGTCTTGCCTTGTTTCGTTCGACTTTTTTATGGACAAAGTAACTGATCAGATCATCAGGCAGACAGTAGTAAAGTTCCATCTGCCGGATGCATATCAACACATCTGCGATTTCTTCGGCCATATTGCGAAGGAATGGGTTCTCTGAAGTAAGATCAAGCATATACACGTCCACGTATCTTGCCGCCTTACTAATTGCTTTCTGCAGTTCGGACAGTTCTTCCATAGCAATCAGACTTTGATGCTCGATACCGTAGTAATCAAGCACCTTAAGCTGATGCTTATCGTCGATTAATTCTTTTATTGTTGGTGTTTTTGAAGTGTTACTCATCTTTAGTCTCCTTTTAATTTCTCCATATCTTTTTGACTGGAAACGCGGAAACGGAAACGGTGAGCTTTAAAACTTTATACGCGTATACGCGTGTATGGGCGTATTATACGCGTGTATATGCTATATATTATATATTTTACTAAGTTATAAGAATTACCGTTTCCACCGTTTCCAATGGCCTTAAAAAGCCTTATTTATCGCTTTTCTACTGGAAACAGTGACCGATTTCACCGTTTCCAAAAAAGCATTTTACCGTTTCCACTGTTTCCATGTTCATTTATTATTAAACATTTAATTTTATCTTAATCGTTTCCATTTTGGATTCACCGTTTCCAATTTGAACATCACCGTTTCCAGTTTATTACCTGATTTCTGGATTGATGTACACTTTTTGTTTGCCATATTCCGGCCCTCTCTGTCTTGGTGATTTTCCTTTTGACCATCCGATATGATCCATGATTGCCTTCAATTCTCTTTGATCCGAGTTGGTAAATTTGATCCGTGAACCCTGCATGACCTCGCACCATATCTCTAATAGACTGACGCAGTCACGCATCTCGGTACCTTGTACCCTGTCCTCATCGGTATCATTGAGCCATTGGATCCGGCTTCCAAGGTCCATATCTTTCCACCCTTTTGGCAGTTTGGTGTCCAGGTAATTGCGCACCAGATCTTCACGTACAGAACGATATGTATACTCTTCCTGCGCTTCCGTCGCTTTCTTCTCAAGTTCATCCGGCAGATACAGCCTCTCGCCTTGTCTGAAGTACTCCGTAGCCTCTGCCCATATCTGATCACGCTCCTTAGGAAGGTCCTCAAATATCGATTTGGTCGCTCGATCGGCATCCGTACCGATTGGCCAGAAGCGTCGGCTTCCTGTATAGTCCCTTAGAAACTCTGTGTCATTGGTCGTCCCGAAGAAGACACATTGCCTTGGATTATCTGATACACGTCTTGCGTATGCCTTTCTATATCGGTCCTCTCGCTTGGATATGAACTGCTTCATGGCTTCTATGTCGGCACGTTTGGCCGCACTCAATTCGGACCATTCAAGGATCCATGCACCTTGCAGTGCCTCATATCCTTCTTTTCCAGATATCGATGTAATCGAGTCACTGAACCACTCACCGCCAAGAATGGACAGCATGTGGCTCTTGCCGATGCCTTGTCGACCTACGAACACGGTCATGTAGTCCATCTTGCATCCGGGCGTAAATACTCTTGCTACGGCGGCCGTCAAGCTCTTTCGAGCTACGGCACGCACATACTCAGAATCCTCACTTCCTAGATAGTCGATGAACAGTGTATCCAGTCGCTTGATACCGTCCCATTTCAAGGCCTTGAGGTACTCGCGTACTGGATGGAATGCATGTCTTTCCTGGACGTATGCGATCGCATCATCGGTCTTACCTCTAGCTACTAGCTTGTATTTCTTCTCAAGGTAATACCTTAACGAGGCATCGTCGGTATCGGTCCATGTGGCATCCGTCTGATCATACGGCCACCACGGCAGACTTCCAAGTTTGACAGGCTTCTGTCTGAACTGATCATATCCGCCGATACCGTCCTTGATACTCGGGTCATTAAGTAGAACTTGAACGATATTGTCCGTGGTCTGCTTCAGGTTGCCTTTCTTGTCATACTCGAGCTTCTCGAGCCATGAGGTATCGCCTTCTTCTGTCTCGTCACCGAAGTCCTCCTGGAGCGCTTCCGCCTTGTCCAACGCCAATTGCTGGCGTGTATTAGAGTCCTTTTCCATGAGCTCGACCATCTTTTCGTTGGACGCCTTATCGTCAAGATCCGGCCACTTATGAAGCCGTACGAGGTCGTATGCATTGCATAGCTTCTGACCGGTGGGGTCGGTATTGTGATTGGAGTACGCGAACTTATCATCATAGATGACCAGTCCGCCACTGGTCGAGCCCTTGGCATAGGTCCATCGGTTCGGGTCCACCGTCGGTGTGTATTCCTCTGGAATAAATGTATCGATGGCTTCCTGTATCGTGTAGGCACGGCAGAATGCGCCGATCCAGCCTTGTTTGGATAGCGGATCTTCCGCCTTAGATGCTACTTTTTTATGTACCTCGGTCTCATGTGATGACCGAGGCCAGTAGCTCATGTCCGTCCAGTCCGGATACTCGGCTAACACTGCATCCGGATCCAGTAGATCACCATCCTCGACCTGGCATACATACTCACCGTCCTTGGATGTAGACGGCCAGAACATCATTCGCGCCGGCTGATATGTCGTATCATCGAACTGATCCATGCCGATGAACTCGGCCTGTTTACGCGCTATGGCCTCATATTCGTCCGGTGTGACCGGTCGTGATAGAGGTATGCACCATCTATATTTAGGCTTTTCTGGTGTATGCTTATGCGTGCTGTAGATAACACACGCATAGCCGTAGAGCATGTCTATATTGTCTATAAACTCACTGTCCGCAAAGTCTGCATCCAGTGTGATCATGGAGCGTGACAGTACGCTCTGATTGTTGCGCCGTCCGCCTTTGAGCTCGCCGCCAACGAAACCGCCTACGTCTTTGATTTCCGATTGTTCATCGCGACTCATTGACTTATATTCAGCCACCGTCTCACGTGTTCGTACGGTGCTTTTTAGGCGCTCTGTGAATGCGCCCCATGTGATATCCAGATTATTATACTGTTTTTGCCGACGGCTCTTGCACGTCGCTATTTTCATCTTGTCCCCCCCCCTTATCAATCCTTCTTGTAGTAGCCGGATGTGAAGCCGTCACCTTTGAGCACCAGTCCAGGTGCCCACTCGATCGGTGTGGCCATGATATCCAGTATCTTTTTATAGATTTCCTCTTTTTGCTCTGCCGGTACCTCGCATATGATTTCATCATGCACATGCATAACGATTGGGATACCAGCTCTGTCGCATCGGTAGAAGGTCTCGGCCAGGCAGTCCCTGGCGATGGCCTGGACAACGTTCTCGGTCAGCTTGCCGCCCCATGTTGTAATGGTCGTCCACTTGTGTGCCTGGTTGAGACCGTCGAACTCGATATGACCGTCCTTGATACGAGGGTTGACGTACGCGATATTGCGACCGCTTGGCAGTCGGATATAGACTTGATTGCCATGTCGGAAACACATCATATTGCGATCCAGTGTGACCGTCTCGCCCTGGATGGCGCCCTCGAAAGCGTGACCTAGAGTGTACCAGTATTTATGGATGTGCGGACTGGATCGGCGCCATCGGTCGACGGTTTCCTGCATCTCTTTTTCGGACATGCCAAGTTTATCGGCTCCGAAGTTCTTCATGGCTGGTATTCCGCCGCCATAGCCAAGTGCCAGTTCCGCGATCTTTCCTTTTTGGCGCAGTTCTCCATTGACGCCATGCTTGACCACAGGCACGCCGAACATTTGCGAAGCCGATGCACAGTAGATGTCTCCGCCTTTTTCGAACACCTTCATGCGCCATGTCTCTCTTGTGAGCCATGCGATCACACGGGCTTCGATAGCACTGTAATCGGCTACTGCAAAGGAACATCCGGGCTTTGGTATGATGGCCGTTCGGATCAGTGTAGAAAAGACATCATTCATACTTGGGTAGAGCATCTCGAGCACGTCCCAGTTGCCTTCTTTGACGAGGCTTCTTGCCGTATCCAGATCATCAAACTTAGGCTTTGGAAAGTTCTGCGGCTGGATCAATCGTCCAGCCCATCGTCCTGTCCGCCCACCATAGAATTGAAAGCATCCGTGTACCCGTCCATCGAGGCATACCGAGCGCGTAAAGGCATCGTATTTTTTGACGGATGTCTTGCCGAGCTCCTTTCTAAGCTCGAGCATCTCGCGCGTTTCCGGTTGGATATCCTCACTTTCTAACATGTCGTCGATCGCGCTCTTGCGCAGCGTATCGATCTTGTGGCCCTCCTTTTCCTCGATCCAGCCTTTCAGCTGGACGATGGATCGGGGATTCTCTAAACCGGTCAATAATTTGGCCCGCGCCATCAGATCATCGGAGTGATGCGTACCGTAGCTCTTGATCGCAGATACCATATCCATATCGATTTGTATGCCTCGATCGTTGATACGCTGATCAATGTACCAGTAGACCCACTCCGACGGCTTTATTAGCGTCATGCGGTTGAGCTTGTCCCATATGGCTCGCTCGGCAACCACATCGCGGCGATTGTACTCGATGAAAAGCTTCCACTTTT
>AUXO017875773.1_pt1 | contig 25637 bp, 22 predicted proteins | sample 768731 | NCBI WGS metagenome assembly AUXO01 (sample SAMN02715735, study PRJNA202380) | gut metagenome | biome: sheep rumen | host: Ovis aries | place: New Zealand: Palmerston North | reverse complement strand
GCTGTTGCACTTATTATGATAATTTATCAAAAAGAAAAAGGCAGATGAAATCATCTACCCAAAATTCGATCAATAAATTTGAAAATACCCGACTTTTTCTCCTCTTTGACCTTTTTATTTAATGCCAATTCCTCGGCTTTTTTCATCGCATAATTTTGTGAATCAAATAAAGTTTCAGTATCTAATTTCGTGTACGTACCGTCTTTCTGTAAAACTCGACCTTTCACATCATCCTTAAATTGATCTTTGAAATAATCTAAGATATCTTGTTTTAATTTTGGTTCATCGATTGGACAAGCAACTTCTACTCGTTTTTCAGTATTTCGTGTCATAAAATCAGCACTCGAAATATATACCTTCTGCTCATTACCAACACCAAATGCATAAATACGAGCATGTTCCAAATATCGACCCACAATACTATGTACTTCTACTTTTTCAGTATAATTAGGTAATCCTGGAACAATACAACAAATACCACGAACAACCATCTTTACAGGTACGCCTGCTTGTGATGCATCACTAATCTTTTTAATCAAATCCACATCCGTGATGGAATTCATCTTTAATAGAATTTGAGCCGGCTCATTATTTTCCGCTTTAGTAATTTCCTTATCCATCATTTCCAAAACATGGGATTTTAGACTTACTGGCGAAACCAATAAACGATTATAGGATCCTTTGGTGTTACCCAAAGCCATATTATTGAAGAAATGCATAGCATCTTCACCAATATCCGGACGTGCGGTGATAAATGAATAATCTGTATACTGATGACTTGTTTTTTCGTTATAGTTTCCAGTACCAATTTGCGTAATATGTTGAATACCATGCTTCGACTTACGCGAAATCATACAAACCTTTGAATGTACCTTATATTCCTCAAAACCATATTGCACACGACCACCTGCATTTTCGATTACTTCTGCCGCTTCAATATTTCGTTTCTCATCAAATCGTGCACGCAATTCCATTAAAACACTGACTTCTTTGCCATTTTCCAACGCTTCAATCAGATAATGAATGATACGACTATTCTTGGCTAAACGATAAATCGTCATTTTTATTGAAATAACATCTGGATCATTCGCTGCTTCTTTTAACAAATCAAGGAAAATATCAATATTTTGATATGGATACAATAACAAAACATCATGATTCAATATTTGCGGTATGATTTTACGATCACGATCTACATAAATACTTTCTTGTGCCTTAAATGGTGGATAAGATAAATAACCTAAATGTACTTTTTCTGCATGATCAGTTAACGCAAATAAATAATCCATGTCTAATGTAGATTTTGAAAGGAAAGCTTGTTCCGTCTCCAAATGCAGATTTTTACACAAAAATTGAATAGATTCTTCATCCGCTTCCTTATAGAGTTCCAAACGAATGGGAGACAAACGATCCCTTTTCTTCAAAATTTTTTTCATGTAGTGACGATAATCTTCATCCACATCAATTTCTTTCATGTTTAAGTTTATATCCGCATTTCGTGTTACGCGAATGATCGTCTTATATAAGATTTCATTCTTAGGGAAAATCGATTTAACCATGTAGTAAATCAATTGTTCCAATAATGCATAATTTCCCGAACCATCTTCAAAATAAATGATTCGATCAATGACAGTTGGTACTGGAACAATGCCATAAATAACTTGATCATTTTCTTTCATCCGCACAAAAATATATTGTTGCTTATTCAATAAATGTGGAAATGGATGTTGTAGATCAATGATTTGTGGAGACAACACGGGTAAAACATGTTCTTCAAAATAAGCATATAAAAATTTAGATTGCTTTTTGGTTAGATCTTTTTTATGGACACGACATAAGTGGATATCTCGCATCGTATGCTCAATTTCTTTCGTCACTGCATCTTTTTTCTTATACAACGTATGTGTTGTGTGAAAAATCGCATGTAATTGTTCCGTTGGTGTCCATCCACTCCGCTTATCATGATGATCTTTGTCTACCAAAGACATATCATATAAACTACCACAACGAACCATATAGAACTCATCTAAGTTACTGCCAAAAATAGCTAAAAACTTCAAACGCTCTAACAAGGGTACATCTGGATCCGCTGCTTCTTCTAGTACACGTTCATTAAATTTTAACCATGATAATTCACGATCCTGTGTAAATGGATACTCACGCATGTTTCAACACCTTATCTATCATATAGCCTTCCCGTACACCATTCGTTGATACTTGAATATTTTTGGCACGACTATACTGAGCCACACTTTGAATAAGTAATAAACCTGGAAACATCGTATGCACTCGATCGGCTTTTACTTTCAAAAACAAACGAATGGTCTCTTTTTCATCTTTGGATAATACTTTGATCAGTTCGGATAAATCGTCTGGTTTGATCACAAAGTTATTGGGATCAACCATCTTTAAATGAACCATCAATTCACGAATAGCACGCATACTACCACCCGTTACCACTAAATTATTTACGCGAAACATACCTTTACTTGGTTCAGCACTTTTCAATTCTTGTTTCACTCGATCTTGAATGGCCGTAATTTCACTCTTTGTGGGGATGATACGATCCACATATTCATTAAAAAGATTTAACGAACCAACCGGAAGAGAACATACAAATCCAATTCGTTTTTGGTCATAAAGTACGATTTCGCTACTTCCACCACCAGTATCCATATACATACCATCGTCATAATGAATACCTAGTAAAGCACCATCAAATGAAATCAAACCTTCTTGGGCACCAGATAAGATTTCAATCTGAATATGACAATGAGCAGATACTTGATTGAGTACGTCTTCGGTATTTTTTATATTTCTTAACGAAGCGGTCGCAAAAGCATCGATCACATCAATATTCAACAATTGAGCTGTCCGTCTAAAATCCAACAAACATTCAATCAATGCATCAATTCCTTCTTGTGACATTACTTTCTTCTTTACATACGAAGCCAAACCAACTGCTGATTTCTTCGATACCAATAAAGAAAAATTTTCATCCTTTACTTGGTAAAGATTCATTCGAACAGTATTGGATCCAATATCAATAATCGCATATGTTCTCATGTTATATATTATAAACCTCCCTATTTCTCTCTATCGTAAAGTTTGCGTAAAAAGCGATCCCAATAAGAGATCGCTTCCTCTTGATATTATTATACTACTCAATCACCAAATGTTTGATACCCGATTTTCGAGCAATGTCGTAAAAATGTTCCATTTGGTCTGCAGAATATAGTTTTGGATTCTCTTCAAAACAATATTCCATATCTAAATACGCATATTTTGCCTGTGCCATAGGATTATAATTTAAGATTTCATAATGCACTTCCGGATTGCATGAAACTAAAAATTCACTAATCTTTCGAATATTTTCATCCGTTGCTGTCATTTGCGGAATCAGTGGTGTTCGTACGATCACATGGTTGTGATGATTCAATACATAACGAATATTCTTCAAGATTGTTTGATTGGATACACCTGTATAACTTCGATGTTGATCATCATTCCAACATTTATAATCACAATACACTTGATCAAGATAAGGTAATGCCTTTTGAATATGTTCTAATGATGTAAACAAAGTCGTTTCAATAGCGGTATGAATACCTTCTCTTTTTGCGGCTTGCAGTAAAGCCAACAAAAAATCAAATTGGAAAAAAGGCTCACCACCACTAATTGTTAACCCACCGCCATATTTGAAGAACGCTTTATCTTTACGCACTTCTTTCATGGCTTGATCCACTGTATATTGTTTGGCATCAAAACGCATCGCTGTAGTTGGACAAGCATCCACGATCGCATGCCAATCTTCTGGCTGACTTCGATCGACACAAATACGATGTCCCGTAAACGTTACTCCTTTATGCTTGGATGCATGTACACAACATAGACAATGAATACAATTATTTGGCATATACATGATTTCTGGTTTAGGAGACAATCCTTCTGGATTTTGACACCAAGCACAATGTAACGGACAACCTTTTAAGAAAACAGTTGTTCGAATACCTTGTCCATCGTGCGTCGCAAATCGTTTGAAATCAAAGATATATCCTTTAGATGTTGTTATAGGTTGTTCTGGCAATGATTTCATTTTGTAGGTCTCCAGCTAATTCCGTAAAATACGCCGTATATCCCGCAACTCGAACTGTTAAAGAACGATATTGTTCTGGATGTTTTTGAGCATCCAACAAATTTTGTCGACTCACGACATTAAATTGAATATGCGGAATTTCCAAATCCACAAACGTTCGTAAGAAATGACAGAATTTTGTGATGCCTGTTTCCGTCTTAAAGAAGTCTGGTAAGAATTTCATATTTAATAAGCCACCATTGGTCGTACAATCATCATCCATTTTGGATACCGATTTCAATACGGCTGTTGGACCTTGTAAATCTCTTCCATAGACCGGTGATAAGCCGCCATCAGCTAATGGATCTTGTGATAAACGACCATCCGCACTGGCACCTACATTCTTGCCCATTGGCACATGTGCACTGACCGTATACATGCCTGTATGATAGGGTCCATTTCGATAATTGGTATGTTTTCCTAATTCTTGACGGAAAAAGCGAGCCCATTTTGCTCCTAATTCATCGACCCATTCCACATCATTGCCATATTTCGGCACACGATGTAAGAGAGTTTGACGCATAACTTCCTCACCATCAAAATTCGTTTGTAGAGCATGTTCCAAATCAGCTGGTGCAATGCGTTTTTCATCATAAACCATTTGTTTGATAGCCGCCAAAGAATCTGCTAAGTTGGCGACTTGGATCATTTGGATACCTGATAAATTATAGTGGGCCCCACCAGCTGTAACATCCATTCCTTTTTCCATACAATCATCGATCACAGCCGACAAGAATGGAGTTGGCAATACATCGATATGCGCTTTTTCCACCGCTTCGCAACATACCAACATCTTATCCATAAAATATAGAATCATCTTTTTATAAGCGGCTTCTAATTCTTCAAATGTTTTATATGTTGACAAAGAACCATAATCCGGTCCTAATTGTTTGCCAGTTAATAAGCAAACACCATGATTTAAGGTGAGTTCCAATACTTTATTCAAGTTAAACATGGCTGCATCGCTCCAACCCAAATTATTTCCTTGTGTTGTGAGTTCAACGCAACCAACAATGGCATAGTTCATCGCATCTTCATGAGAAATACCCAATTTTTCTAATGAATGGATGATTGCCTTGTCATTAAAGAATTGTGGCATACCACTTCCTTTTGAAACACAACGAACAGCATGACGCAACAAAGCATCATTGGTATGTTCATGTAAACGAACCGATAAATTCGGTTGTGGCAAACCAATGTCTTCTTGGGCATCTAAAAACAAATGAGATAAATCGTTACAATAATCTTTCCCCTCTTGATCTTGTCCACCAATGGCTACATTAAAACCAATTGGGAATCCAGCAAAATACTTGGCACTGTTTTTATTGCGTAAATATACAATTTCATTGAATTTTAGCCATAAACATTCAATCAATTCCAATGCATCTTCTTTGGTCAACGTTAAATCATCGATATCCTTTTGATAATATGGATATAAAATTTGATCCAATCGTCCAGGTGAAAAACTCGAAGCATTCGATTCCATATGGAGTACAACCATTAAAAACCATAAAGACTGTAAAGCTTCATGGAAAGTGTGTGCAGGCTGAGTTTGTAAGTTATGACAAATACTAGCTACTTGCATCAAATCTTGTGCATGATCTGGATATGCTTTTGCGGTTTCTTTCAACAAATCTTCATATCGTTTCATAAACTTTTGTACACCTTGCATAACTAAGATGACACATTCATAAAATTCTTTTTGTTGAGGAGTACAACTACCAAGTTTGCTCTTTGCCTGATCGATATATCCTTGTGGTCCCGTTTCTAACCATTCTTTGACATTGGGACAAATATGACCTTGTGCATGGTCCGTTTGATTAATTTTTACTACCGATGAAATGGCTGAAACTTCATCTCCAGCTCGATCTCGTACAATATCTTCTAAACTTTTGCCTTTCCAATAGGGGACAATTTGTTCACGGAAAGTTTTGATATCTTCTTGGTGTACTAAAAATTTATCTTGAGGACGCGTTGGAATGGTCTCAAATTCACGATTCACCCAAGAAATACCACTTTCTGGAAAAACAACACCATAACGAACGCCTTTTGTACGATTGCCAACAATCAACTCATCGGGTTCTACACCAATTTCAATTTGGGTCAAAGCATTATATAAAGCTTTTGCTCGTTTGACTTGTTTGGAATCTTGTTCATTTTCTTGATAGGTTTTGGTGATAATCAAAGCTTGTTCAATACTTACATAACGTGGTTGAGATAACATTTTTTCTTTTAAATTTTGAATCCGTTGTATTTGTTCTGCTCTCATATCTTTCTACCTCTTCAGACATATTATATAATATATTTCCTATTATGCAATTATTTATTATTTATTTTTATTGTTTATTATTGTTTGTTCCATATGTTTAGGCACACTATATGTATTATTTGGACCTAATATTTCACTTGCATACGCTTGAATCGTTTGTGAAGCATTGACAGGGGCATACGCATGATCAAAAGCTTTCATCATATCCATATCATTGCCACCATCTCCATACACGGCAACTGCATCATCACTGACATGTAAATATTGTGCCAATTGATGGATGGCCATTCCTTTATTGACACCTTTGGCCGTGATTTCAAAGAAATCCGGTCGAAAGGGTGCATTTTCAATTTGATGATCATGTTGTAAAAGAAAATCATGCACTTCGGCTTTACGCTTGGGATCATCGACTTCCCCATTGATCTTGTATATCGTTTGTGAAGCAATGTCTTCTGGACTTTGATCATATCGATAATCCGATAACCAATTTTCCATTTGTTCAATATTCATGGACCCACCAAAAAAATTTTGTGCATGATAACGAGCATAAATATCTTGATAAGAAGCTAACGTATATTTTTCTAATTTACCGTTATAATCAAAAGATAAATCCGGAAATGTTTGTGCCAATTCGTACACAAAAGAAGATTCAATGGGTTGTTCAAAAATAATGTTTCGATACCAATCAAAGACCATGGCCCCATTCATACATATCGTATAGATATGTCGAGCCCCAAAATCCAGCGTCTTTTTATGTAGTGGATGCATATCTCTTCCGGTCGCAATCGCAAAATCGCATTGATTGTCTAACACAAAATCTATACTTTGCAAGATTCGATCATCCAATTGATGGTTTTCATTTAAAAGGGTTCCATCTAAATCACTCACAAACAGTCGAATCATTTTGATTTCCTTTCCAAATAAACAATTGTTTCTACCAATGGTGTTTGGGAAAACATATCCAATGGCTGTACTTTTTGAATGGTATATTGTTTTGTCAAGACCGCAAGATCTTTGGCTAACGTACTTGGATTACAAGAAACATAAAGAATCGTTGGGATTTGTTTCTGTAAAATTGTATTGACCATGGATTCTAATCCTTTACGTGGTGGATCCACAATCAAACAATCAATGGATTCGTTGGTTCCCATCAGTTTTTCATTGGCATCTCCACAAAGAAAAGATACATTGTCACAATGGTTCCATTGCGCATTGATTTTCGCATTTTCGATAGCATCTCTATTGTATTCAATACCCCATACAGATTCTGCTTTATCGGCAACAAATAAGCTCATAGCGCCAATGCCACAATACGCTTCCATAATGGTATGACAATTTGGTGTCCATTCTTGTACGAGTTGATATAAACGCAAAGCTTGTTTCGTATTTAATTGAAAGAAAGATCTTGGCAATAATTGACAATGAATAGCTCCCAAAGTCAGTTCCATGGTTTCCGTTCCTGATAAATGAATCATTGTATCGCCAAAGGTATCCATGCTTTCCTCTTTTTTGATCGATTGCCAAATAGAAACAACTGAATCGATGGCAGATAAAGCTGTAATACATGCATCAGATACGGTAATTTCTTTGGTCACCAAAATCATTTGCACCTTTTGATCAAACACTTTTAAAACCAAGGTTTCTAAATCTTTCAATTGGTATTGATCAAATACTTCCAAAGCGGCTTTTCGAACCAGTTCAATTTGTTTCTCATGAATAAAACATCGATCAATCGCAACAAAATCATGCGTATTGGCCTCATACATACCAGTTTGCCAATGTCCATTGATTTTTTGTAGTGGAAGTTTACACATGTTCCGATATCCCAATGGATCTGGATTCTTAATAATTGGCAATATTGGTCCTTGGTATTTCGTATACTTGCGCAATGCTTCTTTGACCATTTGGCTTTTCATTTTACATTGTTCTTTATATTGCGTATGCATCAAAGCACAACCACCGCAAGTTTGCCATTTGGAACATAATGGATAACGACGTCGTGCAGATTGAGTGATCAAACGATCCATCTCACCGATACAATATTTTCTTGTTTCTTTGACAATGTGATATTCAATTTCTTCTTGCGGTAACGCATAGGGAATAAAGACGGGTTTTCGGTGATAATACGCAATTCCTTCGCCATTGATTCCCCATTTTTTTATTGTTGTTTTCATAATTTTCTCCAAACATCGATCACAAATTCAAATGTGATTTCCTTTCCTGTACAAGCTTTTACACGTTGCAGACCATCGATTGGACTTTTATATCGATACGGTGTCATTTCCAATAAGTCCCATACATCATCCACCCATTGTTTTGAAGTGATAATTTTCTGTTCTTCATGTGAAAAGCCTTTTTGTTTTGGATTGGGCATTGGATTTTCTTTCACATGTTCATAGAGCATTTCTTTCAATTCCCAACAATGATGCGGCCCCGGACCAACCGTGATCCAAATGCCATTCGTCTTTATAATTCGTCGGATTTCATTGGTGGCATAGGGAACAAAAATGGATAGAACACCATCGCAGCCATTGGATTGTAACGGCATGGAAAAAATACTCGCCACAATATATTGACCCAATTTATCTTTTTTGGCTGCATATTGAATCGCATCTTTGCTTAAATCAATACCCCACACATCACAAACCTTTGAAACAGCTGAGGTATAGTATCCTTGTCCACAACCCGTATCCACAATTGTTTTTAGATGATAGGATTGAATGATCTTGACGACTTGTGCTTTCAAGAAATCATAATAACCCTGTTCTAAAAAAGCGGTACGTGCTTTGACCATTTCTTTATTATCCCCTTGTTGTTTCTTTTGTTTCATAGACAAATTGACATACCCTTGTTTTGCAACATCAAAACTATGATGATGGGTACACTCCCATGTATGTTCTTTTCTTTCTAAAGGCGTGTGACAAATTGGACAAATTAACATAGATGCTCCTTTTTAAAAAAAGGTGGATAAACCACCTAAAATATATCTTCTTGTGTAGCTTCTGGTCGAACCACAATATCTTCACATTGATCAATACAATCTTGAACCATCGACGCCCAATCCCAACGTGCTTCATATTTCTCACAACGATCAATTCGTGGTTTTGTGGCAGGGGCTTTGGGATCAAAGATCGTACAGCAATCTTCATATGGAAGAATCGATGTTTCATACGTACCGATTTTTCGTGCTAAATCAATAATTTCTACTTTATCCATACACACAACCGGACGAATCACAGGCATATTGGTAACGGCATTGATTGTTTGCATGCTTTCTAATGTTTGTGAGGCCACTTGACCAACAGATTCTCCTGTTCCAATTGCTTGTGCATGTCTTTTTTTAGCCATACCTTCTGCAATACGCATCATCATACGTCGCATCAAAGTAATCGCATAACTTTCATCTGCATTTTGATAGATAGCCAATTGCAGTTGTGTAAATGGCACTATATGAACCAAAATTTCACCTTGATAGCCACTTAACATCTTTGCTAAAGTAAGCACTTTCTCTTGTGCATTTTGAGAAGTATAAGGAGGAGCCGCAAAATGAATGGCTTCAATATGGACACCACGTTTCATCAACAAATAACTCGCAACTGGTGAGTCAATACCGCCACTCAATAACATGATGGCTTTACCACCAACACCAACCGGATATCCACCAGCACCAGCACGGCGATTGGTCATGATATATGTAAATTCTTTATGTACTTCAATTACGATTTTGACATCAGGATGATGCACATCGACTTTCCAATCACTATTTCGAAGAATTTCTCCTGCTACTTGACGATTGATCGTATCGGAAATATATGGAAAGTTTTTATCCGAGCGTCGAGCTGCTACTTTAAATGTTTTTTTCGTTGAAAGATCAACACTATTCTTAGCGGCTTGGATGATCACATCCATATCCGATGGCACTTGGATTGCCAATGAAAAAGACGAAATCCCAAATACGGTAGCTAAGACATCACTGACTTTTTCTGGATCTTCATCATGTAAATAGATGTACATACGATCATGTTGTCTTTCGTATTCCAATGTTGGAAAATTGGCCAGGGCCTTTTTCACGTTGTGATATAACTGTTTGATAAATGAATTTCGATTCTTTCCTTTGAGTGATAATTCACCATATCGAATCAAAATATGATCATAACGATAGTCCATAATCTTTAATGATCTCCTTACATATTTGTATAAATTGTTTTGCTTCATCCATTGTGTTTAAACCAGAAAAGGATAACCGAATCATATGTGTTGCTTCCTTTTTGGATTTTCCCATCGCTAAGAGTGTATGGGATTCATTAGCTCCATGACTGGAACACGTACTCTTTGCGGATACACAAATATCATGGGCATCCAATGCATTTAATAATACTTCACTGGTCAATTGATCAAAGCCAATATTTAAGATATATGGCAAGGCATTTTCAGGTGAATGAATATGTGCACCTGGTATTTGAGATAGTTCCTGTCGTAGATAGGTATTTATTTTCTTAATTTTTTCGTAACTTTCTTGTTGAGCCGATAAAGCCAATCGAATAGTTTTTGCGAGTACAATATTTGTGGGTGCATTTTGGGTTCCACCTCGCAAACCGTGTTCTTGTTGACCACCTTGAATGATCGGCTTCATTTGTACTTTTTCTTTTTTCATCATTAACCCAGATCCTTTTAATCCATGGATCTTATGAGCTGAAATCGTAGCCATATCTAAAATTTCAAATGGCACATCGATTTTTGAAAAGCTTTGTACACAGTCCACATGATAAACGCATGTTGGATTTTGATGAACTACTTTTTCAATCTCTCGAATGGGATTGATAGCTCCCATTTCATTATTGACATGCATGGTTGAAACTAGAATTGTATCTTTCCGCATATAGGATTGAACACATTCTGGAGTGATGATTCCCTGTTCATTGATTGGCATCTTTTCCACATCAAATCCTAGCTGAGAAAGAACATCTGCTGCATGATCAACCGATGGATGTTCGACATTACTAATCAAAACATGTTTGCCACGTGAAGTATTTGCCAAGGCATATCCAATAATAGCCATAGTATTGGCTTCACTTGCACTGGCAGTAAATAATATTTCACTGCCCTTGACCCCTAACATATGTGCAATTTTTTGGCGTGCTGTTTCCATCAAGCCATTGGCTTTTCGTCCCACTTGATGAAGACTATCTGGATTTCCATAGGTTGTGGCGAGCAACTGCTTATAAACGGCAAGGACCTCCGGTGCAAGGGAGGTCGTTGAAGAATTATCAAAATAAATCATGGTCTACACCTGATTCATGACAGCGGGATCTTTTTTCGCAATCAATTTTTCATAGGTACCAGGATGTAGATTTTCAATAGCTTGGATCGCAATTTTTAAAGCACGCGTATATTCTCCATTTTGGAAACACAATTCAGCACGTGTCAGATCGGTATTCATCGAAGGATGTGCAGAACGGAAACGATTTCCAAAAACGATCGCATTTTCAACCATTACAGCTACACCAATCAGATTATTGGCATTGTTGTAAAGTTTATAAACAAAATCAATCGCATCTTGTAGATCCGCATTCAAAGTTGGCACATCCAGTGGTGAATGCGACAATACAATTTGCACACGACTAATTAAATCTTCTGCTTGTTGAATATCTTTTTCAAATTGAGAAGAAATACTTGGCAAATGACGTGTGGCCGCATTTAAGCGTACTTCATTTAAGATCAATTGTAACTTGATCAATTGTTTCTGCGCACGTGATTCATCACTGCTTGCGCTAATCAATTTTGATTTCATTTCATCAATTTGTGTCTTAAATTCATTGATATCGGCAACAAATTCACGATAATAGCGTACAACTTCAATCAGTGGTGTTTGATCTGCTTTAATTTCTCTTTGCAACAACGTTGATGCTTCCTGGACATTGCCCATTTGTTCATCGGCTAACGCAAAACGATGTGTCCAATCTTCCAAACCAAAACGATCTCGAATATTCGAATACATCTTTTTGATGTCGTTCAATTCCACTTGAATCTCGGATACAGTGATTAAGTTCTGTTCTAAGCCACCATGAATTTCATCATAGGCTGCCTTTTCTTGTGATATCGCATCTTGTAGTTTTAAAACACCATCACCAATTTGACTAATCATCATTTGTGCTTCTTTGAGATTACCCACATCGATGCGATGTTCAGCTTCTTTTAATTGGCTAGCTGCTTCATTTAAATTCTTGTTGATTTCTAAATATCCCAAATTGATATCCGATTGTGATAATTCTGTCGCATTTTGATTAATTTCCATCATTGCAGCCGGAATAATCGATTTGGTTCTTTCATACAAATCTGGACATAAAGCAATTTCGCTTGAAAGTGAATCGATGGAGGCAGCAATCTTGTTTCCTTCGTCTTTGGCTTTATTGAATTCACAAGCATACATCCATTCTTCGAAATTAGAGAAATCATTTTCAATTTCTTGGAAGCGAGAATCAAAGTAAGTCGTTGCTTTATAAAAAGAATTACGATTGGTCGTATAGACTTGACGCACATTTTGATAACGTTCCTTTAAGGCATTCGCAAAATCACGAACTTCTGTTTCTTTTTGCAGAATATTATCCAATGCTTTCGTAACGATACGAATGCGTTCCCGTGCATCTTTCAAAGATGTTTCCAATTCATCCATTCGGCGCATAGCTCTTTTGGTATGATGTCCTTCTAAAGCATCGTGTGCTTTTTCACAAAGTGTGTCACATTCATCCATACCTTCAATGCATACATTATATTTTGGTGTCAATTCATTGACACGTTCCATGATATCGGCATTTACTTTTGCAAATGCTTTAGCTTTATTAAACTTATAATCTAATGAATTATTTCTTACCGCATTCACATCTTTCTCTAATTCCTCAAATCGGGCGTTCGCTTTACGACGGCGTAAATGATTGGAAAGAATGACTAATAAGATAATCACCAAAACGATGATACATATATATATCAACGTAGCCAACGTGATACGTGATTGAATAAATGATAAAAAGTCGGTTACAGATTGCATCCAAATTCCTCCTTAAAAAACTACTGTCATTATAGCAAAACTTAGTATGTCTTTCCATGAATAATCTAAATTTTCTTGATTTTGAACTAGCACTTTGATATGATATTTGAGCATAAATTGATAGCAGCATACAAAGCTACAAGATACGCGTTATAAGCGTAAGCGATGCGAGTAACTAACAGCTGAATAGTAGAAAGCATCTTTTATAACACGCCTAGTAGTGATTTGTACTGTTATTGTTTTGTGAAAAAACAATAGGAGGAAACTTATGTCTAGAAACACAGGAAGTACTTGGAAAAAGTCTCGTCGTCTAGGTTTCTCAATCTTGGAAACAGGAGAAGAACTTACTCGTCGTAATTATGTTCCAGGTCAACACGGCCAAGGACGTCGTGGCAAATTAACAAACTACGGTATTCAGTTACAGGAAAAACAACGTATTCGTCATACGTATCAATTAAGTGAAAAACAATTCGCTAATACGTACGCGAAAGCAAGTAAAAAACCAGGTGCATCTGGTGAAAACTTATTAGTTATGTTGGAAAGCCGTTTAGATAACATCGTTTATCGTATGGGATTTGCGCGTACACGTCGTGCAGCTCGCCAACTTGTCAACCATGGACATATCTTGGTTGATGGAAAGAAAGTCGATATTCCTAGTTTCCAAGTAAAACCAGGACAAGAAATCGAAGTTCGTGAACGTTCAAAAAACTTATCTACGATCAACGAAGCTTTAGAAGCTGCTACATCAACTGTTGATTTTGTTAATGTAGACGCAGATAAGAAAAAAGGTACATACGTACGTTATCCAGAACGTAGTGAATTATTCACATCACAACCAATTAATGAATTGTTAGTCGTTGAGTACTACAACCGTTAGTAAAAAGAGGCATTGCCTCTTTTTATTTTAGAAAGAAGATTTATATGGATGCAATTAAAGAAAAGCTACAGGCTTATGGCCAAGACCAATCCGAAGACAATCTAGTCTCCATGCTAGAAACATTAATTTCTAGTTCTGTTTGGATTCCCGTATTTGAAGATGGACAACCCGATATCTTAGCAGATATGGATAGCAATAAATTCTATCCCGTCTTTTCTAACAAAGAAGAAGCATTGGATGAGTATGTGAATGTAGATTGGCAACAACTTCCTTTTGTTGAATGTCTACATGAAGTAGTCCAAAATAAAAAGGTCCACGCCATTGTAGTGAACCCATTTACTGAAAATGTGCGATTACCAAAAGATATTGTCGAAGGATTAAATGAACAATTTGGACGTCATTAGAACGAAGCAATTCGTTCTTTTTTTATTGGAATGCTTCGAGTGATAAATCTTTAAAACCATCCGAAGTCAATATAACCATCGAACTATAACCAACCGAACGAATCATTTCTAAAGATTCTTGAAAGTTACAAGCCAATTTTGTTCGATCATGACAATCACTATTTAAACAGATACGAATATTCTTTTCCTGCATATAAGCCAATAAGTTTTTATAAGGATAGGGACTTGTTCGATAACCACGTGCAATCGCTCCGGTATTTACCTCAAAGATCTTATTGGCAAGAGCATCAATTGTATCACACGCAATGGAAACATATTTTGGATTTTCAAAATCAAAATATTTGTTTCCTTCATTATATTTTGTCAATAAATCCAAATGTCCAATAATATCTACTTCATCCCAGTCTTTCATCATTCTGACATTTTGATAGTATGTTTTGGCATACTCCAAAAAATCATCATGAAACCATTCATGCAGGATTTTACACATCATTTCTTCACTATAATCCACACTCATAAACTGACCTTCATGTTCAACAAAATGAGCACTACCAATAATATAATCAAAATCCCTAGGATTGGGCACTCTTCCTAATATATCTTGTTCAATGCCTAAATAAATTTGAATTTCATCGGCATATTGTTTTTGGAGTCTACGAATCTCATCGATGTACTTTGCTTGTCCTTGTTGCGACATGGATGCATCATCATAAATACAATGTCCATGACCAGAAAAACCTAAAATATCAAATTTTTCGGCAATGGCTGTTTGAATCATTTCTTCTGGTTGATCTTTGCCATCACAATATGTACTGTGTGTATGTAGATTCTGTCTCATTGCTTAATCCTCCAAGAAAAGTATAACGTAAAAAAAGCAGGTAGTTCAACTACCTACCTTTCGTTTGTTCCCATTTTTTTGGATAAGAAGTCGATTTTTTCTGCCACGAACGCGTAGTTATAGTAGGTTTTATCTTCTTTATCATAACGACGTGAAGCAATTCGACCTTTGATGGCAAGACAATCACCAACATGTGTACGTGCACACAAGGTTTCGGCCAAGCCTCGCCAAACTTCCACTTGAATCAAATCTTGTTCGTATATGCCTTCTGAATTAGCGAATGGACGATCTACTTTCATCATGACACTGCATGTTTTAACACCTGTAGCTGTTTCTTTTAATGATGGTAATTCTTCAATACATCCAACAATACAAAAAAGATTCATAAAATTTACCTCCTAACGTATCCGGTAATGGTAATGTACCATTTCATATCACCTGCCTTCGTCCATATAGTAAATAGAAATGAATTTTTAATCAAACGAAGATAAATTACGTAAAAACAATAAAAAAATGCAGTTTATATACTGTAAACTGCAATTTTTTTATTTATTTACATATTTTTTGGTTGAATCGTTGTTATTGTGGGATGTTCAAGATCCAATGTTTGAAGATAAGCATTGATTTGTTCCACTTCTAAGTTTGTGATCATCTCATATTGCTTCCAATAATCATAGCCAGAAATATGGGCCTCTAATAATTCTACGGCTAAATTTTCAAAGGAATCAAATCCTCGAATCATTTGTGCAATAGCACGTGCTTTTAATGCTTTAAAAATGGATGGATCCATTCCTTTGGAAAATTCTTTACTCATTGCATCGATCATTTTTATATAAGCGTCTGGATGATGCGTTTGCGCATAATATAGGATAGCACTGTGATCAACATTGAAATCACATTCGGCTCCATTGATATTTGTCATGATTTCATTATCTAACCAAGTTTGATAGGTAGGATTTAATGAGGTCATGGCTGCATCTAAAGCCATTTGGATACATTGATCTTTTTTTATGGCCAAATGGATATCTGTTTCTGGCTTTTCTTTATAGCCAACACATACAAAAGGTGTAGAAATGTCCATTGCACAGGAAAATTCGGAACGTGCACAAGAATCTGGTTCCGAATGAATGATTCGTTTCACTTCACCATTTAATAAGGATGGATGACGTGTTTGATTTTCTTTAATAATGTCCATGATCTTGTCAATATCCTGGCCGGTAATTCCGACCAAAGTTAATTTTGAAGGATCATAATTATAATGATAGAAAGTGGATAAGTCTTCAACACGCATATTAGAAATATCTTCCGGTGTACCTAATACATCGTAGCGAAGAGGATGATTCACATATAAACTTTTCCATGTTTCTTTAAACAATCGTTGTTCCGGTTGTTGTTGATACATATCGTATTCACTAAGAATAATCCCTTTTTCCTTGTTGACAGATTTTGTATCAATATCTAATTCTTCTACAAAATCACACAATAAGTTTAATGGTGCTTCGATATCTGCCGTAGTTTGAAAATAATAAGCTGTTTTATTATAGGTAGTAAATGCATTCGTACTGGCTTGCATTTGCGCAAATTGATTGGTGACATCTTGACCATCTAGTCGAAACATTTGATGTTCGAGAAAATGAGCACACCCTGACCGGTGATGTAAGTGTAAGTCATTATACTGTTGTTCAATATCAAATCCTCCCGCATTGACAGCAAGCATAAATAAAGAGCGATAGTATCCTGGCTTTTTAACCAAAATGACATGCAATCCATTGTCCAGTGTTTCTTCTTTTACAATCATATTAAACTGTTTCATGATTTTCCTCCTTCACAATAGATTGCGCAACCAAATGCAGATTGGTACTGACCGCCATGATTCCTTCTTTTGTGATCGTATTTATGGATGCAACACGATCTTTTAATTCCATATTTCGATGCATCAAATCATCCAAGTAGGCTTGTTCAATGATACTAAATGAACTATCTTGGCCACTGGTTAAACCATCGATCAAATCTTTCTTTGCACTGGAAAGTAATGCTTCATCAAATAGTCCCTTTTGTAGAATTTCTATCTGTTCGTTAATCAACGATACAACTTGTTCATAATATTGATTGCGAAAACCTGTTGAAATAATCAATGCCCCATCAAAGCGAATGATCGTACTGTATATAGAATAACAGTAGCTATGCTTTTCACGAATATTTGTAAATAAAAGACTACTTGGTGATTGTCCTAAAATGGAATTCGTGACCAGCAATGGATAATAAAGTGGATCATCGACACAAACGTGATTGGTATACACTTGCGTTAGACTTGTTTGTGAAATATCTCGTGTTTGGCTTTTTGTCTGTAATGGCGTATCTGTTAATAATTCAAAATTGGATTGAATCGCCCTATGGGAATCCAATTGATCGAGATAGTCATATAATTCTTGATCCGGTTTTCCAACAATATACACATGTTTTTTTGCTTTTTGATACATCTCATAAGCTTGATGAATGTCCGATAGTGTCACCGCATCTATATCATTGATTTGTCCTTGAACAGGGATAGAAATGGAATGTGGTGCCAACATGGAGAATGCATCTAATAAAGCAATAGTGTTAGGGTCATCCATTTGTGTACGTAAGCGATTTTTTAACTGCATTTTTGCCTGAGAAAGCGAAGTCATTGTAAAGCAGGGATGGTAAATTACCTGATCCAATAAATCTTGTGCTTGCTTTTGATAGCTTTTATCCGGTATCCATCGTGTTTCAATCGCATTCATTCGAATGTCCATGACCAATTGTTTGCCATACGCGGAAAGGCCCACCCCAATACGAATACCGTAGGTATCGGCTAAAGCACACGTAAATAAAGATGGATCTGGATATTTCTCCGTTTGTTTTTTCATCATGATACATAATAGATTCATGGTCGTTATCGTATGAATATCCAAGTCAAAAATAGAACGAATGGATACACTCACATGATTAAATTTATCTGTTTCAATATATTTCATTTACTTTTTCCTCTGATAAAAAAAAGAGGACCGAAGTCCTCTTTGTATCGACTAGTTAATATGAACGTAAGCGATAAATGGTTGAGAACAATTGACTGAAGTAAGAACAGTCGTTGATCCATTCCATCCACCATGTACAGCTTGTCCATTACCAACATAAACAGCAACGTGACCTTGGTAAACAATGATATCACCTGGCACTGGGTTACTTGTTACGGTACCTAATGATAAATAATCTTCAGGCCATCCATGGAAACTAATTCCAGCTGCAGCTAGAGAGTTCGTAACTAACATCGTACAGTCTTGACTAACACCGATTTGTGAAAGTGCGGCTGCAGCAATAGCAGCTGATTTTGAAGAATTTGTACTTGTTGATGTATTTGTTGTTGTAGAACTTGTATTAGCAGCCGTATTTGTATTCGTTGCAGTACTTGTATTGGTTGCTGTGTTCGTTGCAGTACTTGTATTTGTAGTTGTACTTGTATTTGCATTTGCTGTTGTGTTATCAACAACTGTTGTATTCGATGCTGTATTGGATGTATCAGCATTTGATACTGTATTCGTTGTTGTAGAAGCTTGTTGTTGGGCTTGTTGCTGCGCTGCAGCTTGTTGTTGTGCAGCTTGTTCTGCAGCGGCCTGTTGTTGTACAGCAGCTTGTTCTTGGGCTGCTTGTTCTTGGGCAGCTTGTTGTTGTGCAGCAGCTTCTTCGGCAGCTTGTTTAGCAGCAGCTTCTTCAGCAGCCTTTTGAGCAGCTTCAGCAGCAGCACGTTCATCAATAGCTGTTTGTGTATCAACAATTACACCATTTTCATCTGTGTAATACTCATCGGCAACTTTTTCACCGTTGACAACTTTATTACCGTCATCACCGAAGAAATAAGCATTACCATCAATTTGTTGATATCCAGTAACCTTTGTTCCATCTTGGAAATAAGCATTACCATCATTCGACCAACCTGTCTTCAATGTACCATCTTCATTGAAGGCATATGTTGTTCCATCAATATCCATTTCCGTGTTTGTAACACGTTTACCATTTTCATCAAAATAGTATTTTTGTCCATCGATTTCAACCCAACCAGTTTTTACTTGACCATCTTGATCAAAGTAATATGTTGAATCTCCATCTGTAACTAGAGCATTGGTTTTCTTGAAACCATTATCATCATAATAAGATTTTTTGTCTTTAGACCAACCTTGACGTAAAGTACCTGTTTTTTCAAAATTGTACGTTTCGCCAGAGACTACGGTCTTTCCTGTAGCGGCTGTACCATTCGATTTGAAGTAATATGTTTTATTAGCAACGGTTTGCCAACCAAATTGCATATCACCTTTTTCATCGAAATAGTAAAGGTCGTTGTTAACTTGGGTCAATCCAGTGGCCTCTTTACGATCAGAAGCTTGAATATAGTAACGATTTTTACCTTCGCCATGCCATCCTGGTTTTAGTTCAAATGCTTTGATGGTTTGAGCAACTGAACCCATGCTGGCAGCACATAACGCTACAGCAAGTAGTTTGTTATGTTTTTCGATAAATTTCATCTAAATCACCTCTTAAACATCTCCAAGGTTATCATAAGTTTCCGGTTGTCGCAAATTTCACCGAATCATTCCGGAAAGGTTTCACACAATTTTGGGAATCATTTTTTGAAAAATCCCCTTTATTTAAAGGAGATTTCAAAAAATTATGTAAAAATGTGTGATTTTAATCCATATTTAAAGTAAAATTCCAAAATAGACAAACGTTTACAAATGATATACATTTAGTCATTTCTTAACTTTTGTCTACCTATTATTCCGGAATCGTGTCCAAAAAATCCTCTCCCTTGAGAACTTCGGTCGTTGATAATCCCGGATAATTTAATTGTCGCAACACTTCATAAACGATGATGGCTGCACAATTTGACAAATTTAAAGAACGAGCTTGAGCCACCATTGGCAAGCGCATACACGTATCCTGATGATGTTTTAAGATACGACGATCAATACCCGTACTCTCTTTTCCTAATATTAGATAGATATCCCCTGTTTCTTTTGTAAAGTCAAATTCACTCGGCGCCTTTTTACCATAACGTGTCATATAATAATAATGATCCGCAGGATTGGCTTTCACAAAAGCATCCCAATTCTTATGAATACGAATATCACAATCTTTCGCATAATCCATACCAGCACGACGTAGATGTTTTTCATCTAACGAAAATCCCAAAGGCTCAATCAAATGAAGGATACTATTCGTTGCCATACAAGTACGAATAATATTTCCCGTATTACCTGGTATTTCCGGTTCATACAATACAACATGAATCATAATTTATCACCCCAATCAGCTAAGAAAGCCTTTAAGGCATTTCCTCGATGGGAAACACTATTCTTTAATTCTTCACTCACATTGGCCGTTGTTGTATGAAAAGGAGGATAATAGAAAATAGGATCATAGCCAAAACCATTTGCACCAACGATCTTATCATTGATTTGTCCTTCAATCGTTCCTCGATACGTATATTCTTTGCCATCTTCATCAATATAAGCAATCACACAAACAAATCGTGCCGAACGATCTTTTTTATCCTTTAAAGCATCAATAATAGCTTGATTTTTAATCGTATACGGCGTGTCTTCACCCATCCAACGAGCTGAATGTACCCCTGGTTTTTTATCCAGAGCATCAACTTCTAAACCCGAATCATCACTGATGACCGGCTGATGAATCACCTTATACAATGCTCGTGCTTTAATTAATGCATTTTCTTCAAATGTCTTTCCATCTTCCACAATGGAAACCTCTTGTCCAAGATCTTTCATACTTTTTACTTCAACATTGGGTCCCAACATGGTTTGAAATTCTTCCACTTTATGTGGATTGGAAGTTGCTATCCAAATTGTTTTCATATACATCACCAGAAAACATTATAAAAAAAAGAAGAACTCATTTCAATGAGTCCTTCTTGAATCGATTAATACATTCCTGGAGCTTGTGGTGCAGGTTGTTCTGGTTCAGGAATCTTTGCGACGCCGGCTTCCGTTGTGATGAACAATGCTGAAATACTAGTAGAATTGATCAAAGCATTACGAGTAACTTTGGCAGGATCAATGATACCAGCATCGAACATGTTTACCCATTGACCAGCTTTGGCATCGAAACCAATACCTGGCTCTTCTGTCTTTTGTTTTTCAACAATATCTTCACTATTAAATCCAGCATTATCAGCAATTTGTGCCAATGGAGCTAACAAAGCATCGAAGACTAATTTAACACCTTTTTGAACATCTACAACATCTGAATGTACTTTATCCTTTAATGCAACATATGCATTAACAAGGCAAGCACCACCACCAACAACGATACCTTCACTGACAGCGGCACGCGTTGAGTTCAATGCATCTTCAATACGCAATTTCTTTTCTTTTAATTCTGTTTCGGTAGCAGCACCAACTTTGATGACGGCAACACCATTAGATAACTTACCTAAACGTTCGGACATACGTTTCTTATCGTATTCACTCTTGGTATTTTCAATTTGTGCTTCGATTTCCTTTACACGATCTGCAACTTTTGCTTTATCGCCAGCACCACCAATCATCGTTGTGCTATCTTTCTTAACGATCAAACGTTTTACTGTACCAAGATCGGATAATTTCATATCTTTCAAATCCATATCCAAATCTTTTGAATAGAATGTTGCACCCGTCAAAATAGCGATATCTTCCAATTGTGCTTTTTGATTATCACCAAATCCAGGCGCCTTCGTTGCAACTACGTTAAATGTTCCACGCAATTTATTCAATGCCAATGTAGATACAACTTCATTTTCCAAATCATCCGCAATGATCAATAAACTACGGTTGGATTGAACGATTTGCTCCAACAAAGGTAAGATTTCTTGCACATTATTGATCTTTTGATCGGTAACTAAAACATATGGATTTTCCATGACACATTCCATTTTTTCACGATCCGAAACCATATATGGAGAAACATATCCTTTGTCATATTCCATACCTTCACTGATTTCTAGAGTCGTTTCAAAACTATTCGAATCATCGGTTGAGATAACACCATCACGGCCTACTTTTTCCATAGCTTGGGCAATGATCTTACCAATTTCTTCATTACCACTTGAAATCGTAGCAACACTTTCAATATCTTTTGAAGATTCAACTTTCTTTGAATGTTCCAAAATATATTCACTAATTGCTTTTGATGCTTTCTCAATACCTTCACGCATCAAGACAGGATTTGCACCGCGTTCTACAGCACGCAAACCATTTTCAATCATGCTTTGTGCTAAGATCGTTGCTGTTGTTGTACCATCACCAGCGGTATCATTGGTTTTATTGGCTACTTCATAAACCAATTTAGCACCCATATTTTCAAATGGATCTTCCAATTCAATTTCTTTGGCAATACTTACACCATCATTGGTAATCAATGGACTGCCATATTCTCTTTCCAATACAACATTACGTCCTTTAGGACCTAAAGTAACACGCACTGCATTCGCTAATGTATTTACGCCATTAAGCATTGCTTCACGAGCATCTTTTGAAAAACGTACTTCTTTCGCCATAATTATTCCTCCTATATACTATCGATTCACTGCAATAATATCTTCATCTTTAATAACGACATATTCTTCGTCATCAATTTTGATATTGGTTCCGGCATATTCTTTAAATAAGACTTTATCGCCCTTGGCATAATCTGGTTTTTCAACGCCAGATCCAATTTCTTCAACGACAGCAAATTTTGATTTTTCTTTGCCACTCGTCAAGATGATACCACTTGCGGTAGTCTTTTCTTCTTTTTCTTTTTTCAATAAAACAAAATCATGTAAAGGTTTAATCATACTAGCATCCTCCTTTTTTAGCACTTGTCTATTTCAATTGCTAACTGTAGTATATCACAACATTTAGCACTGTCAACACTAAAGTGCTTAAAAAATCAGATCCATAAAAATGGATCTGATCATTCACTATTCAGCTTTAAATAATTCTTTATTATCAACTTCTGCAACAAATCGTTGAATTGCATCTTCCAAAGATAACGTTTCTGATTTACGAGAACCACTCTTTCGAATCGTTACCGTATTGGCTTCCATTTCACCATCACCAACAACCAATTGATAATTGATATGTTTGATTTGTGCTTCACGGACACGATAACCTAATTTTTCATTACGATCATCTAAATCAACACGTAATCCTTTGGCTTTCAAAGCTTCTTGTACTTTCTTCGCATACGCTAAATGTTTTTCCTGATGAACGGGAATGACGACCAATTGATGAGGTGCCATCCACAATGGGAAATGACCAGCAAAATGTTCAGTCAAGATTCCAATAAAACGTTCGAATGAACCAAAGACAACACGATGCAACATGATAGGTGTCTTACGAGAACCATCTTTATCCACATACACAGCACCAAAACGTCCAGGTAAGTTCATATCCAATTGAACCGTACCACATTGCCAGATACGTCCCAAACTATCTTTGATATGGAAATCCAATTTTGGACCATAGAAAGCACCATCACCAGGATTTACGACAAAGTCTTTTCCTGCTTTACGACATGCTTCAGCCAACGCTTTTTCACTCTTTTCCCATACATCCAATTCACCAATATAGCTTTCTGGACGAGTGGACAATTCAATATTGTAAGTTAATCCCAATACACTATAAATACGATCAATCAACGCAATGATACGACCTACTTCATCTTCAATTTGATCAACGGTCACAAAGATATGCGAATCATCTTGCGTAAATTCACGAACACGGAACAATCCATTTAAGGCACCAGAAGCTTCATTTCGATGTACAAGTCCTTCTTCAGCTAATCGAAGTGGTAAATCTTTATAGGAATGCAAAGAGTTGTTGTAAACCAAGACAGCACCTGGACAGTTCATTGGTTTGATCGCATATTCACGATTTTCGACTTTTGAAGTATACATATTCTGTTTGTAGTGACCCCAGTGACCGGATGTCTCCCACAATTCTTTTGACATCATCATTGGAGTACGAACAAATTGATATCCTTCTTTGACATGTTCTTCATGCCAATATTCTTCCAATTGTCTTTGAAGGATCATTCCATCTGGAAGGAAGAATGGCATACCAGGTGCAAATTCAGACATCATAAATAAGCCCATTTCACGACCAATCTTCTTGTGATCACGTTTCTTTGCTTCCTCTAAAGCTTCCAGGTATTTGTCTAGATCTTCTTTTGTATCGAAACATACACCATAAATACGTTGTAACATTTTATTGTTGACATCACCTTTCCAGTAAGCACCAGAATGTTTCATCAACTTAAAATAACGACACTTCTTTGTACTCTCTACATGAGGTCCACGACATAAATCGGTAAAATCACCTTGCGTATACATGGAAATGTTCGTACCTTCAGGCATACGAGTAATCAAATCAATTTTATATGGATCATCTTTAAAACGTTCTAAAGCTTCTTCTCGAGTAATTTCCTGACGAACGATGCGCTTATCGGATTTCGCACATTTCTTCATCTCTTTTGTGATCTTATCTAAATCTTCGTCGGTAATGTTATGATCACCAAGATCCATATCGTAATAGAATCCTTCTTCAACAACTGGTCCAACCCAGAATTTGGCATCTGGCCAAATATGACGAACAGCTTGCGCCATCAAATGCGCACAAGAATGATTCAATGTTTTTAAATGTTCATCTTCAGTAAAGTTCACAAGTTCCATTTTGTTTCCTCCTAAATAAAAAAACGCCCTGAATAAGGACGTTGTGAACGCGGTACCACCTTAATTTACAGAAAAATCTGTACACCTTGTGTGTTGTTAACGCCAACTTACGGCACACTCTTTCGAGGGCAACTCCAAGGGAGTAAATAAAAATCTGCGCAAAGAATTCACACCAACCATTCTTCTCTCTGAATTGCATGACTTCTATTCATGTCCTTTTCATCATTGATGGATTCATTATAATACTGCATAAAACAGTTGTCAAAAAAAGCATTCTGACAATGATTCAGAATGCCTTCTTTCATTCAATTAGGATCTTTTCTTTCCTAAAACGGGTTGGGG
>AUXO012822896.1_pt1 | contig 25638 bp, 32 predicted proteins | sample 768731 | NCBI WGS metagenome assembly AUXO01 (sample SAMN02715735, study PRJNA202380) | gut metagenome | biome: sheep rumen | host: Ovis aries | place: New Zealand: Palmerston North | reverse complement strand
ATAGTAGTGATTATATAATACTTGCTATTAAAAAAGAATTCCATTTATTTTCTAGTAACCCTAAAGATAAAAACGAAGTTCTTGATGACTATATTAAAAATATACAAACAATTAGACAAATTTATGGAAAAGAAATATACAACAAAAAAAGATCCCAAAACTAAACTATTAAGAATTACTGCTTTAAAAGATTTCTCTGACGTCAAAAAAGGAGATAAAGGTGGATTGATAGAAAAAGAAGAAAACCTTTCCCAAGAAGGAGATTGTTGGGTTTATGAGGATGCTAAAGTCTATGGCGATGCACGTGTTTCTGGAAATGCGGTGGTTTATGCTAATGCAAAGGTTTATGGAAAAGCTGAGATTTTTAGAGACGCTAGGGTTTATGATTGTGCTTATGTCTCTGATAATGCTAGGGTTTCTGGTAACGCTATAGTTTGTGGAAGTGCTAGGGTTTTTGAGAATGCTAAGGTTTTTGGGAATGTTAGAGTTTACGATGATGCTAAAATTTCTGGAGAAGCTAAGGTTTATGGAGATGCTAGGGTTTGTGGAAAAGCTGAGATTTTTGGAGAAGCTAGAGTTTTTGAAAATGCTGAGGTGAGTTCAAGAGTTAAAATCTTTGGAAATGCTTATATCTCTGGCTTTTCTAAAATATCTGGTATGGTCAAAGTTTATGAAAATGCTAGGATTTGTGGGAGTGCACTTATTCATGGAGCTTATGTAGACCCTGAGTATATTTTGAATGATGATTTTAGCAAGATAGAACCTCGTGGAGGTATTAAAATTTATGGAAATGCAAAAATTTGGGCGCCTTCAGTAATAGTAGCTGGTGTTTGTTTTACTATTAAAGACAATAAGGATTATGTATTAATTATTAATAGAAGTTATTTTTATATATCTTCTAGTAATGCTGAATATATTCCTCTTTCTCCTACAGACTCTATTACTGAAGAAAACTATATTAAAAACATAAAAACAATCAGACAGCTTTATGGGAAGGAAGTATAAAACAGAACAAGAGGGCAGTATGTTGAGAATTATTGCTCTTAAAGACTTTGCAGATGTTAGAGAAGGAGACAGGGGCGGACGGATAGACAAAGAAGAAAATTTATCACAAGAGGGAAATTGTTGGATTTATGATGATGCTAATGTCTTCGAAGATGCCTTTGTTTTCGGAAATGCTAAAATTTTTGATAATGCTAAAATTTCTGGAGATGCTTGTGTTTCTGGTAATGCTCAGGTTTATGAGGACGCAGAAGTTTGTGGACGAGCCTTAGTTTATGAAAATGCTAAAATTCTTGGACATACTAGAGTTTGGGGAGGAGCGAAGATTTGTGGTAATGTAAAACTTTGGACTACTAAAGGCTTCTATCTTGACAATATTACTACTTCTATAAAGGATAGCAAAGATTATATAATACTTGGCACTAAAGGTGAATTTCGTATATTTTCTAGTAACATTAAAAACCTTATTGATAAAGAGATTTCTATTGTTGAAAAGAATTATATTAAAAACATAGAAACAATAAGACAGCTTTATGGAAATGAAATATAAAACAGTGCCGGAAGGCAATATGTTAAGAATTATTGCTCTTAAAGATTTCTCTGATGTTAAAAAAGGTCAGTTAGGAGGATTAATAGAAAAAGAAGACAATCTTTCACAAATAGGTGATTGTTGGATTTATAGAAAGGCTAAGGTCTGGGGAAATGCTCAAGTTTATCATTCCGCCCAGGTTTCCGGAAATGCCAAAGTTTACGGAAATGCTAGGGTTTATGGGAAGGCTAATGTATACGAAAATGCTGAGATCTTTGGAAACGCTGAAGTTTATGGGAAAGCTGGTGTTTTTGAAGAAGCTAAGGTGTTTGGAAATGCTGAAGTTTGGGATAATGCTCAAGTTCATGATAATGCTTGGGTTAATGGAAATGCTTATGTTTGGGAGAATGCTAAAATCTATGGACATGCTATAATTTTCAACAATGCTAGGGTTTATGGAGGTGCTAGAATTTATGAAAATGCCAGAGTTTCGGGTTTTGCTCAAGTTTCTGAAAATGCTCAAGTTTTTGGATCTGCTGAGGTTTATGAGGCCGCCTGGGTTTTAGGAAGTGCCGAGGTTTATGGAGATGCGCGTGTTTGTGGAAGAGCAGAAGTTTTTAGGGTTGCGAGAGTTTGTGATAATGCTGAAGTCCGTGGAGGAGCATGTGTTTGTGGTCATGCTACTATTTGTGGGGATGTAAAACTTCCTAATACTACTAGGAAATATCACATTACTACTTTTATAAAAAATAACGAAGATTATGTAGTATTTTTTATTAAAAGAAAATTCCATATAATTTCTCTTTCTAGTAACATTGAAGAAGATATTTCTATTATTGAAGAAAATTATCTCAAAAACATACAAACAATTAGACAGATTTATGGAGAAGAAATATAGAACAGTACCAGAAGGTGCTATGTTAAGAATTATTGCTTTAAAAGACTTTGCAGACGTCAAAAAAGGAGATAGAGGAGGATTGATAGATAAGGAAGAAAATTTATCACAGGAAGGAAATTGTTGGGTTTATGAAAATGCTGGTATTCATGGAGATGCTGTAATTTTTGAGAATGCTAAAATCTATGGAAGTGCTCAGGTTGGTGGAGATGCTAAGGTTCATGATAATGCTCAAATTTTTGGAGATGCCTTGGTTTATGATAATGCTGAGGTCTGTGATAATGCTGTTGTTTGTGGTAAGACTAAGATTGGTGATTTTCCCAAATTGTACGGCGATGCTCTGGTTTCTAGGAATGCTCAAGTTTATGATAATACCAGGGTTGGCGGTAATGCTAAGATTAGTGGGGATGTTGAAGTTTCTGAAAAGGCAAAAATTTCTGGGAATGTAAAACTTTGGTCTACCATGAAATCCCTTATTGATACCCCTATAGAAAATAGAAAAGATTATATAATATTTACTGTTGAAAAAGACTTCTATATAATCCCTCTTTCTAGTTACATCGGACGCCTTGTTGCTGAAGATATTTATTATGTAAAGAACATACAAATAATCAGACAGATTTATGGAAAAGAAATATAAAACTGTACCAGAAGGCAATATGTTAAGAATTATTGCCTTAAAAAATTTCTCTGATGTTAAGAGAGGAGATAGAGGAGGATTAATAAAAAAAGAAGAAAATCTTTCACAAATAGGAGACTGTTGGGTTTTCGAAAATGCTAAAGTTTCTGGAAATGCGCGTGTTTGTGAAAATGCTAAAATCTACGGGCATGCTTGGGTCTATGGAAAGGCTTTGGTTCGTAACGATACTTGGGTTTATGGAGATGCTAAGGTTTATGGAGAGGCCTGTGTTAGTGGTTATGCTGAGATTTACGGACATGCTAGAGTCTTTGGAGATGCTTGGGTTCATGGGCATGCGAGTGTTTATGAAAATGCTAAGATTTATAAAAAGGGTTGTGTTTCTGATACTGCTAAGGTTTATGGAAGTGCAAGGGTTTGCGGAGAGGTTACCATTTGTCAAGAGGCTGAAATTGGTGGAAATGTAAAAATTTGGTCTACTAATATGCGCAATATTTCTATTTCTATAAAAAATAGCAAAGACTATGTAATAATACTTGCCGCTAAAGATGAAAATCGTATATTTCCTAGTAACATTAAAAACCTTATTGATAAAGAAGATATTTCTATTGTTGAAAAAGATTATATCAGAAATATACAAACAATTAGACAGATTTATGGAAAAGAAATATAAAACCAAAAAAGAAGGCAATATGTTAAGAATTATTGCCTTAAAGGACTTTGCAGAGTTTGAAAAAGGTCAGTTAGGGGGATTAATAGAAAAAGAAGAGAATTTATCACAAGATGGAGATTGTTGGATCTACCCTAATGCTAAAGTCTATGGAGATGCCCGGGTTTATGATAATGCTAGGGTTTATGACGATGCTGAGATTTACGGACATGCCAAGGTTTTTGGAGAGGCAGAAGTTTATGGTGAAGCCCGAGTTTATGAAGATGCCAAGGTTTTTGGATGTGCTGAAGTTTCTGAAATTGCTGAAGTTTATGGAGATGCCTGGGTTTATGGGAATGCTCTAGTTGATGGACCTGCTGAAGTTCGTGGAAATGTAAAACTTCACTCTCCTTCTAATAAATTTAGTATTGCTAATTTTATAGAAAATAGTAAAGACTATGTAATACTTGCTGCTATTAGAAACGAGTTTGGTATATTTTCTAGTGATATTGGTGACGTAGCTGATTTTGCTACAACTGCAAGACATTATCTCAAAAACATAGAAACAATTAGACAGCTTTATGAAGAAAAAGTATGAGACAGAACTAGACCCTGATACTGGATTATTAAGAATTATTGCTCTTAAAGATTTTTCTAATGTCAAAGCAGGCGATAAAGGAGGATTAATAGAAAAAGAGTCTAATCTTTCACAAGAGGGTAATTGTTGGATTTATGAATTTGCTAAGGTTTATGGAGATGCCCAGATCAGTGGAGATGCTAAAATTTCTGGAAATGCTAAAGTTTATGGGAAGGCTAGAGTTTCTGGAAAAGCAAGAGTTTTTAATAATACTCAAGTTTATGGAAATGTCGGTATATCTGGAGAAGCTTGGATTTATGGATGTGCTGAGGTTTTCGGAAATGCTCGTCTCTCTGAAAAAGCTTATATTTTTGGACTTGCTAAGGTTTACGAAAATGCTATAGTTTATGAGGAGGCTTGTATTTCTGGGAGTGCTAAGGTTTATGGAAACGTTGAGATTCATGGATTTGCGTGTATTTCTGGAAATGCTGTGGTTTGTGGAAATGCTAAAGTTTATGGAAGTGCTGATATTTCTGAAAATACTGAAATTTGTGGAAATGTAAAACTTTGGGCTACTAAAAGTTTGCCTATTTCGTTTATTTCTATAAAAAATAGCAAAGACTATGTAATACTTGGAAATAAAAAAGGGTTTTATCTATTTTCGAGTGATATTACCGAAATAGACTATATTAAAAACATACAAACAATTAGACAGCTTTATGGAGAAGAAATATAGAACAGAAAAAGAGGGTGATATGTTAAGAATTATTGCTTTAAAAGATTTTTCTGATGTCAAAAAAGGGGATAGAGGAGGACGTATTCAATGTAAAGATAATCTTTCTCAAGAAGGCGATTGTTGGGTTTATGAAGATGCTGGTGTTTACGGATTTGCTAAGGTTTTTGGAAATGCTAGGGTTGGAGGAACTGCGAGTGTTTCTGATTGTGCTTATGTTTCTGATAATGCTCAAATTTATGGAGATGCTAGGGTTTATGGAGAGGCCAAAATCAGTGGAGATGCTCGTGTTTTCGGAAATGCTGAGGTTTATAATTGGGCCCAGGTTTATGGAAATGCTGAGATTAGTGGAAAGGCTGATGTTTCTGGATATGCCAAGATTTATGGAAAAGCTGAGGTTTATGAACATGCTGGAGTTTGTGCGAATGGCTGTGTTTATGGAAATGCTAAGGTTTATGGATTTGCTTGGGTTTGTAGAACTGCTAAGGTTTCTGGAAATATAAAACTTTGGTCTACTAAGAGATCTCACATTACTACTCTTATAAAAGATAGCAAGGATTATACAATATTTGTTATTAAACAAAGGGTTCGTATATATCCTAGTAACATTAAAGACGTGATTGATTTAGAAAAAAAAGACCTCTCTATTATTGAAGAAAATTATCTCAAAAACATACAAACAATTAGACAGCTTTATGTGGAAGAAGTATAAAACAGAAAAAGAAGGCAATATGTTAAGAATTATTGCTTTAAAGGATTTCTACAATGTCAAAAAAGGAGATAAAGGTGGATTGATAGAAAAAGAAACAAACCTCTCTCAAGAAGGAAATTGTTGGGTTTATTATGGCGCCATGGTTTTTGAAGATGCTGTAATTTCTGATAATGTTCGAGTTTACAAAGATGCTAAGGTTTATGGGAAGGCTAGGGTTTATGAAGATGCCGGTGTTTATAATAATGCTCAAATCTATGGAGAAGCTAGGGTTCATGGAATGGCTAGAATCTCGGAATTTGCTCAAGTTTATGGAAATACCGAAGTCTATGAGTATGCTAATATTTTTGGAGAAGCTAAAATTTGTAAAAACGCTAAAATCTGTGGAATTGTTCAAATCTATAGAAATGCTGAAGTTTCTGGAAATGTAAAACTTTGGTCTACTAGAGTATCTAATATTACTACTTCTGTAGAAAATAATAAAGATTATATAATGTTTGGAGATAAAGATAGAAAAGGATTTCGTATATTTTCTAGTAATATGAAAGTTAAGAACGAGGATAATAATATTATTACTACAACTGCAATAAACTATCTCAAAAACATAAAAACAATTAGACAGATTTATGAGAAAGAAATATAGAACAGAAGAAGAAAAGGATGGGTTATTAAGAATTATTGCTTTAAGAGATTTTTCTGACGTCAAAAAAGGAGATAGGGGAGGATTAATTTCACAAGAGTCTAATCTTTCACAAGAAGGTGATTGTTGGGTTTATGGAGACGCTCGGGTTATTGATAATGCTCAGGTTTTAGAAAATGCCAAGGTTTATGAAGATGCCTATGTTTTTGACAATGCTGAAATCTGCGGAAATGCCAAGGTTTATGGATATGCTAAAGTTTACGATAATGCTCAGGTTTATGGAAATGCAAAAGTTTATGAAGGAGCTGATATCCGTTCGCACGCTATGATTTTTGAAAATGCTATAGTTCGTGGAGATGCCCGGGTTTATGATAATGCTCAGGTCTATGGAAATGCTAAAATCTATGGAAGTTGGATTGAAATCTATGGAAATGCTGAGATTTGTGGAAATACAAAAATTTGGGCTACTACGAGATCTTGTATTGCTGATTCTATAAAAAACAACAAAGATTGTATAATGCTTGTTGCTTACAATAGAAAATGGCTTCGTGTATTTTCTAGTAACACTAAAATTACTAAATATAATAGCGGCCTTTTTACTGTAACTGCATTAGATTATCTTAAAAACATACAAATAATAAGACAGCTTTATGAAGAAGAAATATAAAACAGAACCAGAAGGCGGTATGTTAAGAATTATTGCTCTAAAAGATTTCTCTGACGTTAAAAAAGGAGATAAAGGAGGATTAATAGGAAAAGAAACAAACCTTTCTCAGGAGGGTGATTGTTGGGTCTATGAAGATGCTATGGTTTATGGATATTATGGGTATGCTTGTGTTTCCGGAAATGCCAAGATTCGTGGAAATGCCAAGGTTTTGGGAGGCGCAAAGGTTTATGGAAATGCTATAATTTCTAATAATGCCAGAGTTTCCGGGAGTGCTAAGGTTTATGGAAATGCTTGTGTTGGTGGAAATGCTGTAGTTGAGGGAAATGCTCAGGTTTGTGGAAATTGTTGGGTTTATGGAAGTACTAGAATTTATAGAGATGTTAAGATTTCTGGAACTGTAAAACTTTGGTGTTGGTCCTGCACCACCATAACTACTTCTATAGAAAATAATAAAGACTATATAATACTTGGAAATAATAGAGGAGAGTTTCATATATATTCTAGTAAGATTGAAAACATTACTAATATTACTGCAACTGCGAGAAATTATATCAAAAACATACAAACAATCAGGCAGATTTATCTCACCCCAAATTTTTAATAAAAAAAATAACTAGAGGAAAGTTTAATAATTGATCCTTCTAGTTATTTTTTTTTATTAAAGAGAACTACTGTCTTCAGCCTGATTTTTAGTTCTACGTTCCATGCTGTCTGTGATTATCTTCCCAGCCCCTGCACCAAAACTATATGCTCCAGTACACAGTAAAAACCACCCTAATTTATCAAGATCTGTGTTTATAACTCCATCTGATAATCCATCATAGAGTAAAACGATACATACACATATACCCATTAGTGCGCCTATGATAGATGATAGAATAAGCGCAAAAGCCTTACTGCTATTTCCACTATTTGGGGTGGCTAGTGATTTAAAGTAGTTTTTCATAGTATGAAGTAGTTAGTCGGTTAATAGTTAGTTCTTTCAACTATTAGGAAATTTATTTTATTTTTTACGGAATAGAGACCTTGATTTTCTTATAGATAGAAAATATTAATTAGTTTTAAATTATATAAAGTTTATTTTTAAGATATATGAACGAGTTAGAAGAAGATATTAAGACAGCCGTATCTAGAGTTAATTCAACCCTTGGGATTTATGAGAAAGACTATATCAGTCAACAACGTACTCCAACTACTGATCGTGAAGTATGTAGAAGTTTTGAACAATTTGTAGAATGTAAATTAAATTATGAGTGTTCAAAGTTTCCTAGTATGCATAAAATTATTGAGGAGACACAAGGCCATCTATTTTTCTGTACAAAATTAGAAGAGGCTGACACAACTAAACGCAAATTTAAAAAAGCACATATTAAGGTGTTAACTCCAACCATGGTAGAAGATATTACAGATGAGTTACGTACTGATCTGGAAAATATTTTGGGAAAAATGGGAGGAACAGAGTTTACTTTTAATAATGTGAAAAAGAAAATTAAATTAGTAATTATTTAATAATAAATAGATAGCTTATGATAAACAATAGTTGGTCCTTTTTTTCAAATGTTACGGCGTACTTACCCCGAGATCAACACGCTAGAAGTATTTACTTAATTTCATCTAGTGCAGAAAAAAAGCTAAAAGAAACTTTTGTCAAAAACATACCACTGCCATATGTTACTACGAAGCTTACAGATGTCAGTTTTAATGTAAAGGTTGTATTGAACGAGCTTGGTAAGATGAAAATTCAAGTTAAGTCTGAACAACTTCCTAAAAAAGATGAGTGGTATACAGTTGAGAACCTTCATCAAAGTACTTTTGGCAAATTGTTCACCCAGCTTGATTGCTCTATGGGCGAGTTTAAAGAATCTTTTGAACCTGTATTTAATTCAGCTGTACCAGAGACAGTTTCTCTAGTATGTAAAAGTATGGAGAAGGATTATTCACAGTGTTTTTCGAATTTAAAGAAAGCATTGGCCTGGGATTTGTCAACTCAAGTTACAGTAAAGAAATGGATACCAGGTCACAAGTATCTTATTAGTAGTGACAGAGAGGTTATCTATATTGGAACTTTCACGAGTAGAAAGAAAGACCCAAAGAAGTCTATTTTTGAAGTAAATACAGACAAACAGAAATGTGCAACTGTTCATTTGATTGCGTCTCCAGACTTAACCAATGGAGAGTCCGCTTTGTCTGATATATTAAACAGCAGGTTTATTTCAGACATTCCTGAGGACAACTGTATTCAACTTGCTTATAAAAATTTATCAGGTATCGATGAAGGAGAAGTTTTAAAAAATGATCTGTCTAACAATTTTAAAGATTATTGGAAAAACTTATTCATCAATACTAAGAAGAAAGCAGAAATAGTAAATGATTTTGGAAAAGCGTACGTAGAGAATATAAAAAATATAATGGATATTTTTTCTATTCAGTCGCTTTCAGATCAGAGCTATACGATGGACCCAGAACTTTTTGAAGAATTAAAGAAACTAATCACAGAATGGTCCTTAATGTGGGCAATACGAAGGTACAGTCGGATGTCATGTTATACATCATCAGCAAGTCCACAACTTTTTGAAATACGAGATCAAAATCAATTTAAAATTGATTATTATACCAGGCTATTTAAAGAGATCGGTATAGATGTCGAAAGTTTATGGCAACATGGTACAACTAGTATTGACAGTACTCTTACTATTATATGGACAATCAAGGATATCTCAGATAGTAATAAAATATCAGGAGCCTTTGATTTCTTTACAAAAAATATTGAGTGCTGGAATAATCGACAGTACCGTTACACTTGTGATACAGACATTATATCACCTACGCTGGATAGTATAATTAAGAAAACTATTTTAGATGATACTGATGACACTACCTGCTCTATAGACTATATTAATGGAGGAGCTGTGTGTAAAATATCTGTAAAAAATATAGTTGACTTTGTTTCTCCTATGGATATTGAGCTTAAGAAAGAGATTCTAAAAAGTCAAGTAAGCGGGTATCTTGTCGAACTCCCAGAAACGCAAGTTACAAAGCTATTAACAACTGGTAATTTTCGTTAATTAATAAAAATAAAAGTGGCTAAACAGAGTAATATAGAACTAGAAGGCGAGGTAATAGCAGAACTTGGCAACTCAATGTTTAGTGTTAAGGCAGACAATATTACTGAAAGTCTTTTATGTACAATTAGTGGAAGAATTAGAAAAAATTTTATTAAAATTATTACTGGAGATAGAGTAAGAATTGAGGTTAGTCCTTATGATCTTACTAAAGGTCGAATTACTGCTCGTCTTAAAGTTAAACAATCGTAATTTTTATTAACTAAAAATTTAATAAATTTATGAGTAATAAAGAGATAGCGCTTGGAAAAGGATATCCATTCTATTTAAATAATAGAAATTTAAAGGAGTCATACTATTATTATGTATTATGCTCCCCTAAATTGTCTGAAGATTTAGTTCCTATGCTCAGTCTGATAAAAACAGATGAAAAAACTGTTAGTGAGCCTTGGGGACATGGATCTGATATTCTTTCAGTTTGCCTTGGTAATAAGAAAGATATTGTTGTAAACGGATGTAATTTGGTCAGCAATATTCTTGCAAATAAAGACTATAAGGTGTATAAAAATGGCCGAGAGTTTCCATTAATAGAGATGACAGGCGATGAACAGAAAGTAATGAAAGCTCTTATTATCGGACTTCGGGATGCGCTCCGTTGGAAAACTTATAAATTTCAACCAGGAAGACAGGTTGATATTTTATGGACTAAAGATGAGTTTGTAGTATTTGATATCTGTGGAAATGATGATGAAATTTGGCTAAAACCGTCAAATGTCTACAAAATTTCAGATGTCAATATGAAAAACCCACTTCCCGAGTTCTTGTCTTTGTCTAGCATTGAGGATTTTTATCCAAGAGAGAAGTTTAAAAGAATTCCTCAAAAAATTTCAGAACTAAACAGGGCAATTAAAGCTGTTGAATGGACCTCATTTGACAGAGTATTATATTCAATAAAGAACTAGTATAATTATAAGTTCCCGCAGTAAAATAAATACTGTGGGAATTTTTTTTTCTGTTCTCTGAGGATTAAATTCTTATAAATGGAAAATATTATAATTAATTTTTTATATGGAAAGAATTGATAGGATTAACAAACTTAATTCAGTAGTTAGTCAACTAAAAAACGAATTTATCGGTATAGACGAAATTATTGATGAAATAAAACAATCTATTTTTTCTTGGTATGTTACTCCTGAAGTGAATAATAGGCCGGTTGTTGTTTCTTTATGGGGAATGACAGGTACAGGAAAAACTTCAGTAGTTAAAAGATTTCTAGATTTGTTAGATCTTTCTGATAGGACTTTGTATTTTGATTGCGGAGCTGAATCAGAAGGCAGCGAAGACAGATCAATTACTACTAAGCTCTCTAAGTATCTATTATCAGATGATGTTGATACTTCGACAGATGGACTTTCTAAAGATATGGTTATGGTATTTGATGAATTTCAGCATGCTAGAAGTCTTGATACTGCTGGCTCTGAAATAGCGAACCAGTCATTACAACCTATATGGACATTAATAGATTCTGGAAAAGTCTATTTAAATGAAACAAAAGATTGGCAACTTAGTGATTTTCTCAATTTTGTTAGTGATTTTGAATCGTTTATATCAATGTCTCCACTAAATGGAGATATTAAATTAGTAAACGGTTGCATAACGAATTCAAAAGAAGTACAGGCCATTCTAGAGGAATTAGGAGCATTCTATTATGGAAGAGGTATTCCTAGCCATAATGATGAGTATAGCTGGTTAGATGTTAATGAAGAGGAAAGAAAAAAGGATCCTTATCGACCACTTTATGTTTTAGACAATAGAGTTTTTAAAATCTTGTTTACTAAGTATAAAAGACTTAAGTCTGGTACATTACATGATTTTAAAGAAAAAATAGATTCCTTTAAAAATCTTAAAGAACTTTGTGATTTCTTAAAAGAGATGGAAAGGGCTATAATGGTTCCAATACAGATCGATTGTAGCCATTCTCTAGTATTTATTTTAGGAAACTTGGACGAAGCTTTTCATGTTAGTGGTGATATGACTCCTGATCTTGATGCAGATGTTTTTTATAAAGAAACCTCCAACGTAACTTTAAATGATATTAAAGAAGCGTTAAAAGCCAGGTTTCGTCCAGAACAAATAGCAAGATTAGGAAATACTATAATTAAATATCCAACCCTTAAGAAAGAACACTTTAAACAGATTATTTCTAAAGAATTGGATAGAGTTTGTCACGAATTTTATGCTAAGTTTAATATAAATATTTCTGTAACAGACTCATTTAAAGATTTGATTTATGCTGAGGGTGTTTTTCCAACTCAGGGAGCTCGGCCAATTTTTACAACAATTAACTCAATCTTTAATCCACTGTTCTCTGAAATTTTAGTTTATGCGGAAGGAAAGAGCAACATTAGTGCCGTAGTTGATACTAAGTCTGCTAATTTTAAAGTACCGTCAGTAGATATTGAGATTAGATATTCAGATGGTCATTCTTACAAAAAGGCTGAGAAATTAACTTTAGGTGCTTGTCGTTGTCCGGAAGCTAGCAAGATTAGGTATATAAACAGTATTCATGAAGCAGGACACGCTATTATAATGTCCTACTATACTGGAAAATTGCCTTTATCTATTACTTCAGTTTCTACAGATCGTGGAGGATTTTGTGTAACCTTTGATCCAGACAGACTTGGGAAAATTGACAGCATTAGAGATGTAAAAACAGACGTTGCTATTTCTATGGCTGGTTGGGTAGCAGAAAGGTTGGTTTTTGATGAAGAGAAGGCTTTACTTGGATCTTCTAGTGATATTTCAGAAGCATGGAATACTTTATCCTATTCTATATATCGGAATGGATTAGTAAATTTTATACCATTTGCAAATAACACGTCCAGTCCTTATGAAATTCCAGGAGGAGCAAATGATAATGAAGTTAGAGAGTATATTTCAAAACTGTTCGAAGATATAAAAGCCGATGTAGAGTTTATTTTGGAGAAAAATAAAGTTCTTCTTTTGCAAACAGGTTTAGTTCTTGGGGAACAAGGAGAAATTAAAGAAGAAGAATTTCTATCATTAATTCAAAAGTTTGGAAACACATTAAACGAGCGTACTTTACTAACTGCTAAACAAATAAATTCTCCTAATTATTACGAGGAACAGATTAACACACAATTAGAAGAGATGGCGAAAAAACGTGGCCAAACCGCAAAGAAGCTTAATGATGATTCAAAAATATTCGATTTTCATTATCGTATAATATAAAAATCACGGGTAAGTTAAAACCGAATATCCTCTTATAAATAGTAAGAGATATCTCATTATACAAATTTTACACATTTCAAATTTTCAAATTTCAAAATTATTTATTATGGAAAAACGTATTTATTATTTTTAAGAATGAATCTTAATAAAGCATTAAAGATTGGAATTGGTCTTGTTGCCGGAGGCTTAACAGGATATATTGTGTATAAAGGTATTAGTAACGGTTTTGAAGTAACTGAGCCTCAAAACAATAATAATTTAAAACGTGCTAAAATTGATATGGCCCATCAACAGTCTGTAATAAAAGATGTGACTGCTGCTAATAAAACTGTTGCGAATAATGAATCATTACCCTCTAAACCAGAGGAGACTAAAGGTAGTATAATTAGAAAAGGCTTAAGATCTGCTGCAAATGCTTGTAATGCGGCTTCAGTGGCTGCTCAGTGTTTATCTGGAATTGCTGAAAGCGTTAATCAAGTAGCAACAATACTTAATGGAGGAGGTCAACAACCTATGACTCCTGGTTATGGAAATTATTGTAATAGTTACGGAAATTATTATAATAATGGTTATAATCCGATCTATGCCGGGAATGGTCAAGTTTGGAATAGAATTAGTCCATTTGTTGTAACTACTGGTCCAGGAATTGGAGTAGGTCCTGCTAATAATAATTATGCAATTTAAAAATTATTAAAAACATAAAATATTCATAATGGAAAATAAACAAGTTTTTATAACGAATGGAGACGGAATCTTTAAACTAGAAAATTCTAGTGTTAAAGTCGTTCCTAAACTTGATTCTGCTGTTTATGAGTTACAGCGAGATGATAGAACAGGAACTCTGTTTTTAAAACATTTCAAAAACACTTTTGAGTTCCCATTTCAGAAATATCCATTGGATGAAGACTTTGTTAAGCACGTTTTAGCACGATATCCTACTATGAAAAAGAGTATGGGTATTCTCTTAAACGGCATTAAGGGAAGTGGCAAAAGTGTAATTGCTAAAACTATTGCAAATGAACTTGGGCTGCCTGTAATTATTATAAATCGTTATTACCCAGGCATGGCTGAGTTTATTGCTGATCTGCCCTCTCCTTGTACTATTTTTCTGGATGAATTTGAAAAGTTTGTTGGCAATAGTAGTGATGAGAACGATAGTGAAAGTGACAGTACTCACCAACTCCTGTCTTTAATGGATGGAGTTTATACAGGTACATTAGCTCATGTATTCTTATTAACAACAAATACATTGGATTTTGATCAAAATCTTCTATCACGACCTGGAAGGATTCTCTACATTAGGTCTTACAAAAATCTAGAGAATCAATTCATAGAGCATTATGTTGATGCAAATTTACAGTGTTCGGAGTATAAAGAAGATCTGTTTAAAGAAATAGACAGACTTAACACAGTTACAATAGACTGTATTAAAGCTCTTGTAGATGAAGTAAATATTATGAAAGTTTCTCCATCTAAAGCTCGTGAGTATTTAAATATACAGTCAGCCTCTTCTTTACTTAAAGCACTGTTTTTGATGGATAAGCCAGAGACTTGTAAAAGCTTCTCTGAATTCAAAAGTCTTGTTGAAAAAGAAGAAAAAGTTGTTTCCTATCGCTATCTGTCAGGCTACGGTGTTATGGACTACACTACTCTTGAATATGCAAAGGAGGATACTGACAGAAGTGAGATAGGGGAGAGAAATTCTGCAGAGAACCCTACTATAACAAATGCACATTTAGAGACATGTGGTATTTCCTTTGTGACTAAGAATGTTGTTCCTTCAGCCATAAAAGTAGGAATGCCAGTTACTTTTGACAGTGTGGGTTCGAGAGTGTACTATATGCCTATCGAAGTCCATGAGGGAGGAAAGTATATACTAATGGACACAAGGGAGTATGGAAATAAATATATCTGGTTCTACTTTAAGAATCCAGAGGGAGAACCATACCGCCTTGCCAATAGCTTAACTCTTTAATACTCCGCTTCTTTGTTGTAGAGGGTAGTAAATAAGGAAGATATAAGATAAATAAATTTTATAAATGATAACAAATAGAAAGATAAATAAATTTTACTTATCGCCATTTGTTTTAGACATTTCAATCAATGATATTAATAAATATTGGTTTACGTCTGATTTTCACTTTAATCATAAGAAAATTTTGGAGTTTACTGAAAGAAAGACGGCTCTAAGCTTAACAGCACAGGATATCGAAGGAGAATTAGCAGAAATGAAGAATAAGATAATCTCAAATTTTAATTCTGTTTTAACGGACCAAGATATCTTAGTGAACTGTGGAGATATAATTTTCAATAAATCTAGTGAATTCGAAGCAAACTTATTACAGATTAACTGTAAAAGGGAATATATATTGTTCGGAAATCATGATTATCAAAACATCTTGAAGAAAAAAGATTTAAACATAGTCTATGATCCAGACGCTAAACTTCAATATTCTAATCTCATTGTTTTCAGAATATGGAAAGATAACAAGCATTATACGGCGTTTACGGTTAGTCATATGCCGCAAGAGGATTTCATAGGGATTTTCAATATTCACGGACATTTACATTCTTATGAGGATATAACTGAGCGTGAGAATTTTGAAAAGAAAAATTATGAAATTATTAAAAAATATAGAGATGACGGCAGACATTTTGACTGTGGACTAGAAAGAAATAATTATAAACCTGTCTCCTTGCTTTCTATTCTTGAAGGTAAGACAGACATTAAAATAGTACAAGAATGGGGAATAATCTTATAATTCTGACTTCCGAAGTTAAACAGGCAGTTGCCCAAATTAAATATAGTGCGGAAACTTTTAAAAATTCAGTTAATAAGTTAATCAGGCTGGAAATTATTAAAGCAAAAGGCTCTAATCTAGACGAATTAAATGATCTTTTAAAAGAAGATTAGTTCTAGATTTTGAAGCGGGTAATTTACTAATAATTGCTCGTTTCTATTTTTTTTTTTGTAAAACTCCGTCGCTGATTCTCTTCTTCCTTATACATAGTAGTAAAGAATAAAATTAATTAATTAAATGAAAATATTAAGTGATCCTTCTTCTTTAGAAAGAAATATATTAGATCCTGGTTTTCTAAATTACCAAGAGTATGCGGAAATCAAATTATTGGAACCAGGTGTAGCTGATGGAAGTAACCGTTGTAATAGGTGTCAGAGGGAATTAGTACCTCTTACTTATTTGGACCCGGACTTTTTCTATCAGCCGTGCCAAGGATGTCTTAATTGTATGCGTAAAAGCGAAAGACAGTATACAATTGATAGTATTTTTAGAAACATTAAGGAGTTTTATTATTCCAAAGTTCTTAGTGATAGATATCTTCAATTATTTATTATTGACAGAATTTATTTTAGGAATACTATACCTCATAATTATTCAGTGTTTAGAAATATTATCAAACACTTATCCTTGCCTAATAAGGGTGATCTTTGGTTTCTAGATTGGCTTCCAGGTTTTCCAAAAATTATTAGTTTAGAAAATTTAGACGGCCTATGTTTAACGAACCTTTCTCGAGATCATAAGATAGAAAATAAGTCGGACAAAATCATAATCGATAATGAGTATGAGATTATTTTTCCGGAATTAGTAACTTACGATTCTAAACATCACTCTCGATACAGCCTTTTTAATAAAACTAAGGCTATTAAAACGAAGAGATTGAAGATTGGAGATAAGTGTGTTAAATTCTATAATACGGAAAAACTCAATATTAAATCTATCTTCCACATACTAAAAAATGGAGAGGAATTTAATGTATCAAGCCTGAAAAAACAGGATTTTGCTCTTATTAAATTGTCTATATTTAGAAATAAACAGTGCTTAAGACTTATTTTTGAAATCGTAATGGAAGTTCTAAAAGTCTGTAATACCTTTAAAGATACTGTTTTCTTACAAAATACAGTGGCATTAGATCCTAAAAAAGAAAAAACTTTTAATCTTTTGTGGACTATAAAATCTTATGAAAATTTAGTAAGCGATTCTTCAATTAATATCTCTATTATATGAATTATAAATTACAGGCTGTTGGAATAGACACTACTAACTTGGACTATTCTCCACTAAAACAGAAAGTTATTAAAGATGCTATTTCTTATGTACTAACTAATCCGGCTGCAAATAATGGATTTATGCTGTCAGATTTCTTGAATTACTTAGAAGATGTTAAATTAGTGACAGAAATTAATTATGTAGATGGAGTTGATGAAGTGTTAGTAAGTCATTTAAAAGAGCTTGGAAGAGACCATTACGATCTTTTGATGATGAATGGCGACTTAGATTACCAGCAGTTTGATCTCTCTGTAGATAAAATAAAAAGCCTTGGTATAGTTAAAAATTACGGCCTGGCTTCTCCCTCTTCATTAACACTACTAAAGTCTAATGTAGATTATTTAAGGGCAATAGGAGTGGAAATAACAGGAGTATCATTAAACATATGTCCGTTTTATTTAAAAAAAGATATTCTTGATTATTGTAAAACAGAAAATATTTTAGTATACGGGACAAATCCTTTTGGAGGGTGGTTAAATTCTAGAACACTGGTATATCAATATTCAGCTCCTTATTTACTAAATTTTACTGCCTTTTATTCTGACATAGTTCTTCTTAGTAGCAGAACTGACATGGGAACAACGATCAATGCCTGTCACTATTTAAGCACTCTTATAGATAAAGGAGTAGTAAATCCGGAATTATTTACAGCTGGGTTTGAAAATAATATCAATAAGCTAATCAGTTTTCCAAAGAAGAAAATTTCAACTGCCTTATTAATAGAAGGAACAGTATTACCTTATGACAATCCAGAATATCTATTTAATCCTGAAGAGATCAAGCTGAATGATGGTAGTATTTTTCCAGAAATTAAAAGAACAGGGTATACTGAGACTGAAGATAAAGTAATAAACTCACTTGTTCCTCTAATTTATAAAGCCGAGAATATAAGCGATGATGATTATTTTGCTTTAATTCGGTATAAAATTGAAGATTATCTTGAAATTTCTCATTCAGGATGGGAGAAATTAATTATTAAAGTAACAGATAAGATTCTCTACTTAACGTATTCAAACATTACTAGGAAGACTACTTGGTTTGGGAAAATTAGAGAATATATTACAAAAACAGACCGATATCTTCTTTTCTTCTCGAACGGAATTTTTGATTTTAAAGAAATTTCCTTAAAAAAGGATTTGAAATAGCGTAAGATCTCTTATAAACGATCAGTAATAAAATTTTATTAATATATTAATATGAAGATTTTTAACGGAAAAGATTGTCAGATGACTATACCTTTGCTCGGTACTAGTCAAATGTTGGAACTCGGTCCAAAACAGGTTTCTAAGGACCTGATGCCGACTGTGGAGTTTTTAGAGCTTATAACAAGATGTTTTAGCCCAAAAGATATTGCAATTATTTTGGCTGGACCATTTGAATATAATGTCTGCGCTAATATTCCACTCATTAGTAACTTCACTTGTCTCTCCCTGGATGAAGCAGTATCACGTTTTACTACTCCAGCACCAGAGGAACCTGTAATAGATGATGAAAAGGTAGAAGAGGAAGTAAAAGAAACCAATGAGGTGCCAGAACAGCCTGCTGAGAAAATCGAAGAGGTTGAGGAAAAACCAGAAAGAGTATCTGAAGCTACTGAGGAAAACAAGGTAGAAGAGGAAGTAAAAGAAACCAAACCCGTCGAAGAAAAAAGAAAGTCTTCAATCCGAAGAAAAGTACGTCTTCGCGGAGAATAATCTATCTAATAGAAGGAGATCCCTTATAATAAACAGGGGATCTCTTTTATTTTTAATATTTTTAGATTATTATGGACTACAAAGAAATTAAGAGAAAAAACGGTCAAGTATTAGTATTTTGTAATTTTGAAGATTTACTAACAGAAGCGTACAATTTGCCTTCAATGAAAGAAGTGGAACCATTGGCTAATAATGCTGGAGAGTATATTTGCCACTGTCCTTTTTGTAAAGCAGAAGGCCATACAAAACATAAATTGTACATAAAATCCGATCTTACTGTAGGACATTGTTTTGTATGTTGTAGAGATTTTGTTCATGTAACTGACCAAATAGACTGCTCTTTTCGTCTTCCTGAATTTTCTAGTTATTGTGGACAACCTAAAGCATTAGAAGTTGTAAAATTATCAGACCCAGTATGGACATTAGATAGATATAGATACGAATTTGATGATTATGATCCAGTAGGCGTTAATTATTTAAAGAGCAGACATCCCTTTATGGAAGAACTGTATAAAATTTTGGATTTTAAATTTTTGGACGGAAATGTAGTCATGCCATTTAAATATAAAGGAGAAGTATTTTATTATCAGATAAGATTTAGTAGTGGAAACTCAAATATTCGCTACTTCTTTCCTCCAATCAGCAATAAACCTCCATATATTATTGAACATGGGGAAAATAAACAGTTTATTATTTGTGAAGGAGTATATGATGCTATAGCCAATTTAATTATGGCTCCAGATTATACTCCAATGGCAGTATTAGGATCTTCAATAAGCGATTATCAACTTCAGTTTTTAAGAGAGTATGTTCCTACTAAGATAATAATTTACATGGATAAAACAGATATAAGTATTAGAATAGCCGAAAAAATTAAAGAAACTATAGATTATTGCCCAATATCAATTATAAAGTCTAATGGGGAAGATCCAGAAGAACGTATGAAAAGGCTAATAAGTTATGGAGTTAATTTACAGTGGATTAAATAGGATACTAAATCCCTTATATATATAAACTAAAACAAGAAAGAATATGAAGAAATTATTTTTATTTTTAATGATGTTTTTAACAGCATCATCAACAGCATTCGCACTTGAAGAGGCGGATTACTGTACAAAAGGGATTAATGTACATGGAAAGACTGGCCGGACAGTATATAACGAACTGTGTAAAAGGTTCGTCCGGGATGAAGCTGGCGACTTTATCACAACGTTTGCCAGGAAGAATGTCTCTTTGTGTACTGCAAATGAAAAGGAAGACGAAGACCTTCCATGTCAGGGCCTTGGTTATATCTATATTCCAGCGCAAAATCCGAAAAGTATTCTTAACGAGTACAAGTACTTTAAAAAAGTACTAGTTGAGAAGTATGGAAATCCTGGCTGTAATAAGGAGTATTTCCACTTCCCTTACTCTGCCTATGATTCGGATGAAGATTTGGCAGTGGCTTTTGCTAACGGGGACTATACAATCTATGCAGGTTGGTTCAGTCCGTCGGCAAAGCATGCTATTGCTTTACAAATAGCAACACAAAACGATGTTGTCAAAATAGTAATTGCATTTGGTGATCTAGAGAACCGAGAGCTTTTTTATAAGCTAAAGGCAAAACGAGAACAAGATCTCATCAGCCAGGCGGTTGACGACATGTAATAAATTAAAGAGAGAGAATTATTTTCTTTCTCTTTTTTTTTCTTAAATCTACTTTTTGTAGGTTTATTTTACCTTATTATAGAGAGATATACTTATTTATTAAGACAATGAATAATAAAAAAGAAAGAAGACGATTACGACATTTAAATAACAGAAACAAAGATCAAGAAATTAAACAAAAACTGTGGGATCAGGGAAAACTTATATATGAAAACCACAATGATGAGTTCTTTTCCCCAGAGTTCTCCATTAAGTTTTCACAAAGATTGGTTGAAAAAATAAAAGAAGGAAAAACAGAATTCTACAAGCTAAAAGATCATGCTATCAATGCTGTTTTACTATTCAACCCAACAATTGAAAAAACCGATGAATGGAGATTTTTAAAACAAAGGTTGGAGGATTACTGGGATGGTAGATAATAATACTTTAATAAAAATTGTAAGAAGTCAAGGTATTTTAAATTGGCCAGATCAAGTTAATTATATGCGGCTTCATCTTAAAAAGTTATTAAAGGGATTTCCAGGAATAGGTCAAGGTCATATTACTCTCGTTAAGTTTCGAGATATAATGGAAGATGATATTTATATTTATGATCCCTCTATCTTTAAAGTCGCTGTGGGAACTCCAATTATGATACAGGGTTCTAAAATACTTGGAATAGGAATGGGTCCTGCAACTGGAAAACACTTGAATGATGAAATAAACTTAACTATTAATCCGGAAGAGTTTGTTTATCGAGTTGACTGCAGACCTAAAATAACTGGTGGTGCTGGATATTTTTATTTTTATAAATCAAAACGAGATTATCAACAAAATGGAGAAGAAAATCTTTAAAGTCGCTGATAGAGTTAAGATTCTAAAGCCTGGATACTACAAAGGTCAGACAGGTATTGTTAGTGAAGTTATACCCCTTGCCGAGGCTGATAGAAGGATATATGAAATAACACTTGATTGTGATTTTTTATATGACCCTACTGAATATATTTTAGTTAAGGATACTGAATTAACATCACTCACATAAAAATGGCTAGGTTTTTTCTTGAGATGATTCGGAAAGATTTATGTTTAGAAGAAGATCAATAATAATTTTATATTAGTAATATGTCATTTTGGAGATTTTTATTGTGGATTTGGCAATTACCACAAAACCTAATTGCAGCATTTATTATTAGATTTGTTTATACTGACAAAGACTCTTATTGTTTTTTAAAAAGCCATAAACGTGTATACTTCTACTCGACTATAGTAAGAAGTTGTTTTATGGAAAATTTTACACTAGGAGACTATTTGTTTATTTCTGCAGATGATTGGTTTTATGAAATCCAACTTAGAAAGGCCTATGGATATGTATTGCTATCCAGAATTCTTGGGCCTTTATGGATTCCACTAGTCGGATTGCCAAGAATTTTCTACGCCTTCTTTGATCCAGTTGGGTATTATCAAGCTGGGCCACTTATGGAGACTCTTGCTCAAAGGTTAGCGAGGAAGAAAATCAACTAGGCTTGTTTTCTTATAAATGAAGAAAATATTATTAATAAATAAATTATAAAAATTATTATGAAAAAAGAAAAAGAAAACGAAGACGGTGTTAAGTTTTCAGACGAATTAAAACACTTTCTTGTTCAAGGATGTTTGCACTGTCAAAACCAATATTACACGCATATTAGTGTTGAGGCTGTACTTTGTGAACTTCTATCTACATATAGATCTAAAATCAAGAAGAATGCAGATGAACAAGAGTTTGAGTCTTACGTTATAAAGAGAAAACTCGAGAACCTAACAGATGCAGAGTTTTCCGAGTTTAATCAAAGTCTGACAGATCTTGCGACTAAAATTGCCGAGGAAAATTTCAAGGCAAAAAATAATGAACAGCCGCAAAAGATCGTATTTTCAGAATTACTACGGACAATTGTTGAAGCAGCAGACAAATTTATTAAGCAATACAACAAGGCTTTTCATCAAGACGATGAAGAGAAAATAACAATAAATGAATTATTAAGGGCGCTTCTAATAAACTATGAAGACCTGGCTGTTGTCAAACTCTTTAACAAATACAATATTAATTTGTATTGTTTGGCTGAAGAGAAATTTACAGATGTGGCAATGACAACTCTGCGTGAAGAAATTCCAGAAGTGGCAACATTGAAATTACTCAGTCAGGCTCATAATGCATTACCTTATCTTCTTGGCAAGAAAAAATTTATGGACGAAGAGGATGAAGGAAATGATGATGATAATGATGACAGAGATGATGAAAACAGCAGAGATAAACAAGAGGAATTTGCTGCCGCAGTTGAAGAATTTGAAATGGCAGGAGCTCAGGCAGAGGCTGTTTCTGGATTTAGTCCCGAATCTAGCAGCAATACTCCTACTTTAGACCAATTTGCTATCAACATGAACGCAAAAGCTCTATCTAACTCTTATGACCCTGTTATTGGAAGAGATAAGGAGATTGCGGAAATAATTAAGATACTAAGCTGTCGAGTATGTAATAACCCTCTCTTACTAGGAGATCCAGGTTGTGGTAAGACAGCAATAGTAGAATATCTAGCTTCTTTAATAGCAGCAGGAGATAAATCTATTCCTCGTTCATTAAGAAATAAGAAACTTTATAATCTAGACGTTACTTCTATTGTGGCCGGGTGTATGTACCGAGGTCAGTTTGAAGAAAGAATGCAAAAGATTATTAAAGAAGTTACCGAAGCAGGAAATATTATTGTATACATTGATGAAATACATAATATAGTAGGTGCTGGATCATCTGGACAGCAAGAAAAGGGAGATATGGCAAATATTTTAAAACCTTTCCTTAGTCGTGGTGAGTTCCAGTGTATAGGCTCAACAACGGTAGCTGAATTTAGAAAAGTGATTGAAAAGGACAAGGCTTTAGTTAGAAGATTTGATACTGTGTATGTTAATGAACCTAGTAAAGAAGAAACCATTGACATCATTAAAGGTATCTCATCAAAGTACGAAGATTATCACAAAGTTAATTACACAGAAGAAGCTATTAAGGCCTGTGTAGAACTATCAGACCGATATATTTATGATTCTTCGTTCCCAGCTAAAGCAGTAAAGATCTTAGACAAAATTGGAGCAAATACCAAAGTTTCTAGACCAATAGACTGTACTAAGGTGAATGAGATTAAGAAGAATATTGACGATCTAGAAAAACAGAAACTTGATATTGTTCTTAATGACTTTAATAACTGGAGTAAAGCAGATGAGATAAAAGATTCTGTTACTAAATTAAAGAAGAATCTAGTCAAGGCAGAATCAGAATTGGAGAATAACGCATCTTTACGACCTAAAGTGACCGTAGAAGATGTTAATAAAGTTATTTCTGCTGTTACTGGAGTTCCTGTTGACAGAATTAAAAGTACCGAAATGGATAAAATTCGAGAAATGAAGTCACAACTAGAAAATAAAGTTGTTGGTCAAGAAGCAGCAATAAAGGAACTTAGTCTTGCTCTTCAACAGAATGTATTAGGGCTAAGAGATCCTAAGAAACCGATTGCGTCCTTTCTGTTTGTAGGTCCTACCGGTGTTGGTAAAACATTTATTGCTAAAACAGTAGCTGAAGAGTTTTTTGGAAGCGAGAAAAATTTAGTGACAATTGCTTGTAGTGAATATATGCAAGATTGGGCTGAAAGTAAATTATTAGGTTCTGCTCCTGGATATGTCGGATATGAATCAACTGAACCTAGACTGTATATTCTCAAGAGACAGCCATATACTGTTCTTCTAATAGATGAAATTGAGAAGAGTAGTAATAATCTATATAATATCTGGCTTAATATGCTTGAAGAGGGCGAAATTACTCTTAGTTCAGGAGAAAAAATTAGCTGTCGAAATTGCATAATAATCTTTACAGGAAATGTAGGAACAAAGAGCTTAGAACTTAAAGGAGCCGGAGTAGGATTTGGAAAACTAGAAGGCGAAGAAAAGAAAAAGGCCGATGTTGCTACTGTCATGAAGGAAGTAGAAAAAGAATTTAGGCCAGAGTTTTTAAATCGATTGTCCAAGATTGTTGTATTTAATAGCCTGGGACAAGACGAGTTAAAGCAGATATTTGATCTAGAACTGAAAAAACTTCAATCAATTCTGAAAACAGAGGGCAGACTTGATGTTAAAGTTACTAAGAAATTAAGAGACTTTATTGTGTCAAAGTGTGAGCCAAAGTATGGTGCTAGATCTTTAAAACGGCTAATTAACGAGCATATTCAGAAAGTAATATGTGAAGAAATGTTAAATAGTGATGTAGCAGATAAAAAGAAGGTTACTGTAGACTTGAAAAACGAGAAAGTCGAAGCAATATTCAAATAAAGTTACGTGTTATAAAATAAAACCCTTTCTTTAACTAGTTTGGGTTTTATTTTTTCCGTCCTAAATGGATCCAACCGCCTTATGAATAAAAACCTCAATATGTCAGGTAAAAGAACATATAAAAAATTGTGATGAGTTTTATCAAAAGATTTGGATTTTTTCATCACCAAAAAAAAATGAAAAAATGGAACAGTATTTAATGGGCCTAATGAAACACCTAGAGCAGGTGGCCGAAAATCAAAAAATCCTGGCTGAAAACCAGGAAAAGTTGGCTATGGCTCTGGAGCAAATGGCCGAAAACCAGGCAACACTGGTATTGGGCCAGAAGATGTTATTGGCGGCGACAAAAAGTCCTGCCGAACAGCTGGATGAGATCATGAAGGACTTAGAGAAGCTCAGGTCCTAAAAACAATTTAAGGAACTCTATTACGGGTTCCTTTTTTGTTGTCCTAAATTCCTTATTTATGTAATAAATTAAAAAAACATAATTATTATGATCAGGAAATATTCAAAAGAAGAGGCCGAAAGACTTCTTGGTGGAAAATGTCGCTT
>AUXO010955115.1_pt1 | contig 25638 bp, 54 predicted proteins | sample 768731 | NCBI WGS metagenome assembly AUXO01 (sample SAMN02715735, study PRJNA202380) | gut metagenome | biome: sheep rumen | host: Ovis aries | place: New Zealand: Palmerston North | reverse complement strand
TATCAGCCGTAGGGCGTTAATTGACGGGATAATTTTGTTCCAAAATCTTCTAGATTTTTTCGTCTTTAAAAGCATTTATACCCCCAATAAATACTGGGTTTTTCGCATCTTTTACTTGACTTTTCCCCTAACATCCTATATACTAAAATCATCCAAAACATAAGACGGATTAGGAGAAAATTGCATTATGAAAAAAATTAAATTAGTTAGTCAAACAGAAGACACAACTCTTGAAACACTCTTTGAAGATTATCTTAATAGTTGTGAGATACGTGGCCTATCAGCGCGCACGCTCACCAACTACAAAACCTCCCTTGAATGTCTCTTTGCGTTCCTGCAAACCAACAACATTATATACCCAAAGGACCTGACAATTCAAGTCCTTGAAAACTATATTAAATATCTCCAAGAGCAAGGTTTGAAGGACAACTCAATCAACTTTGATATCCGCAATATAAGAGCATTCCTTAAATGGTGCGAAGAACGCGAAATAATGAAACGGGTTAAACTTAAGGAACTCAAAGTAGATATGCCAATCAAAGAGACCTATACACAAGAAGAACTTAAAGTCCTTCTACGCAAACCCTCCAAACCTAAATCATTCTTGGACTTCCAAACTTGGGCCGTTGAAAACTTCCTCTATGCTACTGGTGCGCGCATTGGTGTCTTACCCACAATGCATATAGAGGATATAGACTTTAAGAATAGCACCATCACAATGGTAAGAACTAAAAACCGTAAAGGAATGGTTATCCCTTTAAGTAACGCCCTAAAAAAAGTTCTTACAGAGTTTCTTAAAGTCCGTAAAGGCGAACCAACTGATTTTCTCTTTTGCAATGCTTACGGTGGGGCCACAACTGTGCGCGCACTGCAAGGACAAATACAAGATTATAACATCGCCCACGGCGTCTCCAAGACATCAGCGCACTTATTCCGCAGTTCATTCGCCAAGGCTTACATCCTCAATGGAGGGGATGCTTTTAGACTACAAAAACTTCTAGGCCACGCAAATATCACAACCACCCAAATCTATGTAAATATGTTTGGCACAGACTTACAGAGAGATTTTGATAAGTTCAATCCATTAGATAATCTCTCTGTAAGGAAAGATAAGATAAAAGTTTAATCTGCTTTTATATTATCTAGTTCTGTTTCAATCACCTTAACCTCTTTTTCCAATTGGTAAGTGCGCTCAATCACATTATTATGTAAATTAACTTTTTTCTCTAACTACTCCAGGCGGTAAGCAATTAACGCCTGGTTTTTATTATTAGCCCAATAGGTTCCAATTAACGAACCAACAAAAGTAATCAATGCCACGATAATAGCTTCAGTCATCCCCTCGCCCCCTCATCAATCAAGGATTTTCTGGATCTGCTATAGGAGTTTCTACTGGTTCTTCTCCTCCTGTACCAGGGTCTGCTGGTTCTTCTGCTGCTGGTGAAGTAGAAATATAAGAAGCTAAATTAGCTATAGTTTCCCAAGAGTAAGTAGGAGTTCCATCCACCACAGATACTCTCAACACATAATCTCCATCGGTCGCTGGGGCGTCAGGAACCTTCGCGGAAATTGCGGTTGCCACATCTGTCTTTTTGGCAAAATTATTTGCTATATGAGATAAAACAGAGCTTAATGGTTGTGCTACCCCAATACCAAAATAATCACCATAACTAACACTTGTCCTTAAGTTCTCCCAATTATAAGTAGCAGTATCAGCATAAGCAAATATAGAACCATTTAAGTTCTAACCTGTAAATGTAGTAGCTGAACCTGGATTAGCATCAGCAGTTAAATAACAAATATCACTATTGTATATATTGTCTACCCCTTGCTAATTAGTTACTTGTGGGCCTAATCCAATATAGAAATATAAGTTCTTCGCTAATACACGAGTAGGATAGAAAATTGTCCCATTCGTTCCACGAATAACAAAGAAATAGTCAGCAAGTTTATTGTTAAATGCTTCAACAATAAATGCTTTATCTTCAGCACTTAACACAGACCAGCATACTAAACCAGGGGGATTGTTTGCTGGCATATTGATAACTCTTACGCTTGAAGCGGTACTACTCCCGCCAGAACTGCCGCTATCAGCAGCCCAAGCATAGGTTGCGCTACCAGAAGCAATAGAAGTTTTAAGGACATAATCACCATCGGTTGTTGGGTTAGCAGGAATTATAGCGTCTTGCTTGTTTGTGATAGCAGTGTCTAATTGAGAAATTACTTGGTCTAACCTCTATGCTGAATAATTATTTTTATTATAACTATCAACACATATTATTTTGCTTAAATTATAACCAAAAACATTTCTAGCCACATTTAAACTTTCAAACACACCAATGTTATTGTCGCCCAATAATAGAAAACAAGTTGCTTCTCTAAAAGCTGTCAAATTGCTTGTTCCATTATAAGTATAGGTAGTATTACTAATTGGGTTCGCTATATCACTAGTATAAGTAAATCTTTTTACATAGTATTGAGTTCCCATAGCCTCATTCAATGCCTAAGGGGTAAATCCTTCATAAACATTACTATCTACAATCCCGCAGTGTTTACTCTTTAATGCTTCGGCTAATGCTTCTACAGTATTTAAACCCATAGGGATACGCTCAAATGAATAATTAGAAACTAACCCACTATTAAAGATAGAAAATATAGGTTCATCAAAACCAATACTATTTTCACTATTAGCGACAGCGTTATCAACATAGGTTTGAGTAGCATATCCTGTTAAATCAACTGCGGTGCTGCCTATTTTTTCCCAGTTATTATTTACATATAAGTACTCATCATATACATTGCCAGAACTACCATTATTCGGCACCATATAAATTGTATTTCCATCTATACTGCTGGAAGGAAGGGTTTGGACCACTGACCTTTTTAAAGCGCCACTTTCAATGCCTTGCGCCACTTGCTCCACATAAGTTTTAGTAGCATAATTGCCTTCAACATCTTCCTATAATGTATTGATATTACTATAAATATCAGCAAGGTCACTAGACAAAGCATAATCGCCTAAATACTCTGCAATATCTTCACTGGTGAAATAATCAACGCCTTTTACTGGAGTAGCACCTGCGGGACCCTGCGGCCCTTGGGGGCCTGTTGCGCCAGTATCACCCTTCGGTCCTTGAGGGCCAATGTCTCCTGTATCACCTTTAGGGCCTTGTTCGCCTTGAGGACCAACAGGACCAGTAGCACCAGTAGGACCCTGAAGAGAAGCAAGCCATTCTGTTTCTGTACCCTCAAAGCCATTTTCTACAGCAATCTCATAAGCGCTAGCGCCAGCTACGCCAACACCTTCGCCACTTTCGCCCTTTAATGAAGCCAACCACTCTGCTTCAGTGCCCTCAAAACCGTTAGCGACAGCAACTTCATAGGCACTATCACCAGGGTCACCTTTAGGGCCCTTCTCGCCTTGCGCGCCATCTGCACCTTTTAAACTATTCAACCAATCTTGTTGAGAACCAATAAAACCATTATCTACTGCTACTAAATATGCGCTTAACCCTGGTTCTCCTTGAGGCCCTTGTGGGCCAACTTCACCTTTATATGTAGCATTAGACATTGAAACAACTATTTCATTGTCTAAAATCTTTCTTTCTTCATCCATTAGTATTTCACTCCCCCTAAAATCTTAAACTTGGCAGGACCTAATACTGTATCAACACGACCATCAGCCGTATTGACCTGAATATCGTAATAATAAGTGCCAGGTTGCATATTAGTATCACTAGAAGTTAAGCGGATAGTCGCAGTATTGTCTTCATTAAATACTGTAACCTTTTTAGAGATAAGTGCAGTGGGTTTTTCTAACTAACTATTAACAGTGAAATAAACTTCATCACCATCATTTAATTCATAGTTATCAACATTCACAATAAAATCACCAGTGTCTTTTGCTATCATAGTAATAACATTGGTATCTTTATCAAACTTCATCATCTTCTGGTTCCGCCTCCTCTTCAATAGTTTCCATCATTACACTAAACCATTCGGGGCCTCGTTTTACCTGACTCATTAACCTATATATATCACCATTAAATACATAACGAGTATGAATATATTCGTCTAATTTAATGTCAGTAATAACATTCATCAATTTTTGTGTAGTCACACCATATTGAGTAATTTGCTCGCCAGTAGCAGTAATAGAGCAATGTGCTTTGACGAACTCGTGCGGTTCAATCTTAATGGTGTTGCCACCTTGTGTATCATCGGTAGGGATGACACGAATGCGTTGTATTAAATCACGTTTAATCATATCATCTTCACCCTTCTTTGTTTATTTAACATCCATCTAACTTTATCGCTATAAAAACTATCATAGGTCATAGATACACCAGAAGAAGACTACTGTGTGGCCCCTTCACTACCTATGCGGTTATAGCGCTCAATTACCATCTAAATAACTGCGCCGTCTAGTTTATTATTATATTCTGCTAAATTGCAGTACATATAAGCCTCATCTTTACAGAGCGCAATTAGTGTAGCCAATAATTCATCTTGTGTATCATCGTTATCTGCGATGTTTAGCAAAAGTTTTATTCTCTCTAACATAATTGTTCTCCCTTGCTAAAAAAATAAAGACCTACCTACATCAGCAGGTAGGTCCCTCTATTATTATATATTTAATTATGGGTTAACAGGAGCAGCGTCTTCGGTCATCTTGATGATACGAGTTTTATCAGTAATAGCAACAAGAGAAACCTTACGAGCATAAACAGTATTTAAACGAACATTAGCGTCACGTTCCTGTTCGGTTTCGGCACCTTTCTTGGTGAAGACAGTAACAGCCTCTTTTGTAGCAAGGAATGCTTCACCTTCTGGAACAGCCTTGGATACATAAATGGGAACACCACAAACGGAACCAATATAACCAGTACGAGCAAAGTCCTCAACATACTTAAGGTCATCAGCAAGAGCCTTGCGGATATCAGCTTTCTATGCAGGATTGATAAGGCAGAATAAGCCATTTTCATCCTCATAAGGATACATAGCAATAGCGTCAACGAAACTATCAAAACTCCAATCTACGCCATAAGCAATAAGGTTAGCCTTATCCATTTCACCAACGATTTTTTCAGTGAGGTCATTAGCCATTCTCTTTGCGAGACCATCAAGTCCAGCATCAACGACCATTGGGTCAGTCATTTCTTGCTCGTCATAGTAAGAGAAACGACCCTGGGTTACGCCAACATCATAATCCTCATCAGTGAAAGAAACAACGATACCATCGGTGTTGCCTTCGCCCATAGCAAGGTCTTCAACATCACCAGTAGAAGTATAGGTGTGGATAACCTTCTTCATACCAGGAACCTCAACAAGGCTATCATCGTGAGTAGCAAACTGATTAAGGTCAAGGTGAGTGATAAGTAAATCTTCAAGTTTATTTTCTAATACAAAGTTCTCATAAATAGTATGAGATTTAGCGGTATATTCAGCCATAATACAAATCTCCTTTAATAATTATTATTATTTGTCGTGAGAGAGTTGTTTATATAATTCAGGATTACTGCGGTAAATCTCCGCTTGCTGCGCGATAGATAACTTCTTAAACTCCTCACGAGTTAGTCCAGTCTGCTTTGCAGAACCAGTCTTTGGTGCAGGAGACGCAATTTTATTTGCCACAGCATCAGCCACGGCCGCATTAAACATCTTTTCAAATGTGGTGATATTAGCCATCATTGTTTCTGCGTCCTCTGCTACGATATAATCAACAAACTCTACTGGAAGATGTCTATTAGCAAGCACTTTTGTTGCTTCTAATTTATTTTGCGTAATAGTAAAATCACGTTCTCTTGCTTCCAGCTCGTGAAGTTTTTGCTCGTATTCGTAATCTCTACGCTGGCTTTCGTCCATATTCTTAAGTTTTTCTGCTTCCGCCATTTTATTTTCTAAATCTTTTTGCCATTTCTTCTATGCACTGGAAACTCGGCGGTCGCCCTCTTGCTGTAAGAGTGCTTGGACTTCTTCTTCCGTATAAGTTTTCGGTGCGTTTTCCCCTGCGGTCTCCACAGTTGAAGTTTCTACAACTGAACCCTTATTAAGTTCTTCTGCCATAATACAAAAACCTCCTCGGCAGCCCTCCCTAGAGTTCTGCCTTCTATATTTATTTTAAAATTAGTTTAGTGGGACTACTTTTTTTCGTCCAATAGTAATGAAAATTAGAGTAATTCTTTAGAACAAGTTTGTCCTAAAAATCAATAATCTTCCTCGTCTTCTTCCTCAATCTCTACTGCTTGCTCCTCTATTGGTTCTTCTCTCCAAGCGTGAAAATCACAAACACAATTAGGGTGATAGGGAGGTAATTCACTCCCTAACACCGCTTCTTCTAATGGAATAATCTCACCAACATAATCACTGCATACTTCATCACAAGGTTCTGGGTTAATAATTTCAACATACTCAATACCCATATCAAGATATGCTTCTTTAGTCGCCATAGACCACATTGCCATCGTTTCTGTTTTTAACAAACGTGCTACATTATAACCTGCAGTTTTAGTTAATTTCTTCCATGCCTATTTCATCCAATCCATACCTCTCCCATTGGTGACGCCTTGCTCTAATACATAAGACAACTTACTCTAAAAGTTAGCCACATTGCCCCATAAACGAGTGCTATAAGTCTTACCATCCTAACACCAAGGGATTTTAAGATAATTGCTTGTAATATAAGTATCAGTTATTTTAACCCTAACATCTAATGAATGCCTGGTGGGCGCAGATGGTATCTTTGGTCTAAAGGTATCATAGGTCCAAAGCAAAGTTTCACGGTATGACCGTATCAAACTTTCACTTACTACCTAATATCCAATCCAACACCAATCCGTAAATCTGCGCCATTCCCTATTTTCAATATCTTTTAATGCATTATAAATTGCGGGATGCTCGCCTAGCCGTATCTTTTTAGTTAAATCAATTTTACCAGACCTCTCCATTTCTTCTAAAATCTCTTCAACTTCCTCAAATACTTCATCGGCAATTTCTTCAAGCAATTTATCTAATTTATCTTCATCTTCATAGGCATCTGCCAATAGAGACCAGATAAAATCAATTGTTGGTTGAGAGTATTCACTAAAGATATTCATTTATTGATATTCACCTATGCTTCAATTTGCGCTGTGATATATGCCTGTAAATCTCCAATAGCAGCAGTTAGATATTTCTTTGCCTCATCAGTAAGTATCATCATTACGGCGCTATAGGTCGTTTCAAAAGCAATCCGTTGCTCTTGCGCGCCAAATGCGCCCTGCTCTTTTAATGCTTCTACATAAGTCTGGTTAGTGGCAATGACACAATTTGAAATTGTGTCTTCAAGCATAGCGATATACTTTTTCGCCAATGCATTATCGGTTTCCTCTTGGATATGTTTGCTCTACACTCTAATCCATTGAACCGCATAGGTAGTTAAAATCCCAAGAAGAGGGATAACACAGATTTCAAAAATCTTACTTAACATTTCAATCCAATTCATCTTTCTACCTCTACATCAATAATTTTTTAAAAATAATCTATTGAAGACCGAATGGAGGGCATTCATCATTCTTCTTCGTTTTCTTTTTCTTTGGCTTGGGCTGCGGTTTCATACTCTACACCAGGAGAAGCAAAGAATGGATTATTCAACTTCTCGTTTTCTTTTTGTTTACTCAAACGTTCTAATTCAGCTTCAACATCTTCTACAAATGGGATTTGCGCGAGCAAGGTTTCATCACTGACAATACCAGATAATATATTAACCATATTCGCAATATCTGTATCATTACTAGGAATGTTGCGAGTAAAGATAATTTCAATACCACGCCAATCAAATCTCTAATTTACAATACCAGTAATCATACTCATAAGTTCTAATCTCTATTGCAATCCCTTTTTGAACTTGCGCTCTTTAATAGAGGTAAGATTTTCAGTTCCTAATAATTTAAACTTAATAGCAACACCAGAAGCATTACTAGCAAACTCTTTATCTGCGAGGTTAGGACATTTTGCAAACTTATGAATATCCTAATCTAAACGATTCTTCATGTTTTCAGTAGTAGAATCATTTTCACTTTTGATTAACCATTCTGCGCTAGTGCCTTCATCCATAAGAAGCACTCTATTCTACTTCATCTATTGGATATCTTCTGGCTCTGCAGTGAAGCCATATAAAGCCAAATAAGCATCAACAAAATACTCAAAATCGTTTAAACTATCACTTTCCATTTTGTCATAGGCATCAATTAAATCAATGACCTTCTCAAAATCACCCATTTGGTCTTCATTATTTTCAAAAATAGCAATTGGGACCATACCAAAATAATGAGGATAACTTTCCAAGAGAGTAAAAGAACTAAACATTTCATTAGTGCGGTATCTAGTGACATTCATATCGTCAATAATTTCAATTACGTATGTTTTTTTATCATCAACTAAATCATAATCTTCATAATACCTAATAACCGCAATAAGGTTTTCTTCAATGCTCTTGTCATAAATAGGGATAACTTCTTTTGGGTCCAAACGCTTGAACCTAATCATCTTATCCTCTTCGCCAAAATACAGTTCTTCATAGGCAACGCCATAAATACTAGCATCTTTTGCTAATTCAGCATTTTCATCTGCTTCATCATTATATTCAAAAATCATATTGATATCTTGCAACAGGTCTTTGTCTGCGGCATTATAACTAACGGGTTCGCCCATAAAATAACCAACCAGTGTGTCAGTAATATAACTAGCATACGGGTTGGCAGTTTTGTTATTTGGTTTAGTGGTATCATTCATAATGCGCCGATGGATATCATTATCATTTTTGTAATATCTTTCTAATTTCTATAATCGTGGTAATTCTTTACCGAAGTGATTTTCAACAATGCGCTTAATTACATTTGTTGTTAATTCCTCTTTATCATTTAGTGTAACCAATGATATAGACCTCCTTAAAATAGTAAATCCTTTTTCATTGAAGCCAATGGGACGCGCGCCTCCACACATTGTAAGGAATAGCGCAAGGCATCCAAACTATGGTTAAAGGTGTCTATTGGCTCATTTATATACTCATTAGTATTTTTATCTTTCTTCCACGAGTAGTTACTCAATTCTTCAATTATGTCTTTACAAGACGGGGCTACAATTAACTCATACTACTAGATTTTTTGGATGCCTTGTAAAATGCTGCCCTTGCCCTTCACGCAAGGTTTGATACGCTAAACGCCTGCACGTTTAATTTCATCTATACTCTTTTGTTCCGCGCTATCAGCGCAAATTATGCTTTTACCAAAACCCATCTCTTTAATAGCATCCGCTATTTCATCATTAAGATAACCAGTGCCGCCCCATTCCTTAAAAACATAGATGCGCCCTTCGTCTTCGCATAAGATAGATGCTACAAAGCGCGTTGGGTCATTAGTATAACCAAAGTCTAGCCCACAAAGTAATGAACCATTTATTTTCTTGGGGTCAAAATCCATAACCTACCAATTGTTATAAACCAATTTATCTAAACTACCAAACTCACCAAGAGCATAGATTTTGTAATAAACTTCATTAGTCTATTTCATCTATAATAATGTTTCAACATACTCTTTTGGTAAATGCGGATTATCTAAATAATTAGTATGGACTATTACTACATTTTTTCTAAACTCATTTAATTCTGGGTTATCAGCAAAGAACTATAAATAACACCAGTTAGCTTTAGAAACAGGGTTAAAAGATAAAATCAACTACTAGTCCTTTGCTTTTGGGTCACGAATACGAAGATTTACTTGGCTAAAATCGTCCATAGTAAACTCCGTTGCTTCCTCTAACCAAGCATCGGTTAAACCAGTAATTGACTTTATTTTTTCAGGGTCATCTAAACCCATACACAAAAATTGAGTTCCATTAGGTAAGGTAATAGTAAAATCAGTACGGTTAATACTGCATTGCTTGTAAATACCAAATTGTGAGATAGTATCCAATAGTAACTAGAAAGTAGAAGCCTTGGTAGTGCGATTGACTTTACGAAGAACTAATACTTTCCGCACTGATTTTAAACCTTTATACACTAATCGCTATGCTATAAAATGTGATTTTCCTGACCCAGCACCGCCATAAAAAATAATAAAACGAGTACTATAATCTTCTAAATAAGGGAGATATACTTTGTTAAATATATTTTTATGGATTTTAATTTTCATAAGAACAACACGTTCCCGTGTTGCACCAAGAGAGAACGAAGAATATAGATAGTACGATTATCAATATCTCGTCCTAATGCCATACAGTTCTGGACTTCTTCTTTGTTGTCTTTATCGCAATCATCTAATGAAATAGTGCGGAACTCACCTAATGCTTTTAATAAATCATTACACGCTTCAGCGCAAGGGGCCCACTTCTCTTCAATTTCTGCTTTCTTTGCTTCAAAATCAATCATCTTTTTCCTCCACTAATTGAACCTCAATAACATCTTTATTTTCGGTTTTCTATGTTTGTAATGATAAGTTTTTACTTAATAATTCTAATGCTTTTAATTTAGCAGAAAGAATAGCTTTATCATCTGTTTTATCAAAAGCAATTTCTGCTATTTCCTGCATTACTCGTTTTGCATCTATTTTGAGACTATCATAAACTTCGTTTCTGCGGTCTTCAATATATGCAGCAATTTCTGGTTTTTTCAATAAGGTATAAGGATAGGAAGGTTTGCTCTTTTTTTCTCCAAATACCTAACGATAGGCTGCGGCTGCATTAAATCCATTAGTAATGTAAGCTTCAACAAATAATTTTTGGTTCTCGGTAAGCGCCATTTTGAATTACCTCCTATCTAATAATTAGAAATGAAACTCTTCTTTGATTGGTTGCCTACTGGCGTTCTCTATTCTTCTACTGGTTTCATTATTATTTTTATTCTTTATTTTATTATACTCAATATCATATTGTCCCGAAGGCACATTTTCAAATTGTCCCTGATTATTTTGATATTGTGCCTTGATTTCATTGACACAATTTGATATTGTTTTTTGAAAATACTTTTCTCTATCTTCTTCTAATACACAAGCAGGTGGATAGTTAATACCTTCTTTAATAATTTTAGGCAAAACAAAAAGTTTGCCATTTTCAGCATAAATCCAACCTCGCTGGGCTAATGCTTGTCGTGCTTTACTATATGTTTGCTATACCATTCCAGTGCGGTCACAAATCCATTTTTCGCTAACGCCAAAGGTCCCATTACCTAATGTGCCTAGTAATACGACGATTAACTTAATTTGGTTCCCGCATTTCCCATCCAATTGGGTAAAAACACTATCCATTAACTCTTGCGGTAAATTATAATAATTATTACTTTCATATTTATTTTTATTATGCAATAATTTTGGGGCTTGTTTAAAGTTTGGCATTTTGGCACTGCTCCTTCACTTATGACTTTTCGTTTGTTAGTATTTCATCAAATGCCTAGTTCAAAGCATCTGTTGCGGCAAAGATAAAAACATCTAACCAAGGTTTGTGCGGATTTGCCTCTGTCCTAATAATTTTAAAACCACGCCGATATAACATACCAGCGATTTTGCTTGAATAAACTTTTTTGATTTTTGCATCCATTTTTTTGCTTCTCCTTTTGCAATAATTTTGTTTAAACATAGATAGAGCCGCATTTAAATTGAATAAGGTAGATGAAAGGAATGATAATATGTAAAAAGACTTCTAAAAAGACTACCTTATATTTTAAATGCGGCCCTACCTCGTGTCGTGTCAATAATAGGAAGGAAAATTAATAACTTCTTAAAAAAGAACCTATTTATTTTTACGTTAATATTATATCATTTTTTTTTTAAAAAATCAAGGCAGTTCCGTCTCGGCTCTAAAATAACCAAAACCAAATGGTCGTCTATATCCATATACATTTTGTCTTATCTATAAGATACTCACATCCATTTTTTTGTGCGCTTCTATAATGCTATTAAAGCGTTCTACATAGTTTCCATCTAAATCAAATAGAATAATAGGGGTAGTATCTGTTGTAATTTTTCTAGCTGTAATTTTTTTGCTATTACGTCTATTATCACTAGGAGTGGTCCAATGTAAATTGCCATAATAGTTATTAACCATACATCTGTCTTTATGGTCGCAGATATTGGCCTCGGTAGTAGGGGGGCCATTAAATGCTTCACATACTAAACGATGGATATAAACGAAATGGATTTTCATTCTGTCATCAGTAGGATGGTCGCGCCGTCTTAAGGTAACGCAAGGATACCCATTATGGTCTTGTTGCAATTTACGCAATAACTATGTTTTTTTGCTACGCAAACGACCAAAACTAGAAACTTCGTATCTATCTTCAAATCCTGGAGCAGGCAACCAAATCTCTACTTCATCTTCACTTGGCAAAATAATTGCTGGGTTATTATTTTTATCTGTCATTTTAAAACCTCCTTGGTATTAGAAAAATTAGTTATTTTTGAACTAATTAGCCAATGTTATTAAATATTTATATATTTTTTCTTGTTCTTCTGGTGTTAAATCTTTGATTATGCCAGATGCGTATTTACGAAGACGACCATATGAAATACCAGTAACTTTAGCAATTGAGTGTTTGTTTAACTCGTTAATTGCATCTCTCATTTTGGTCCTCCTAAAATAGATATAAAAAGAGAACACCGAAAAATCGGTGTCCTATTATATGTTCTTTACCACTTATATATAAAAAATAGAATGATACAATAGAACAATTTTGTCCTAAAAAATCTCAGTTCATTTCCTTCAGGAGTTCGCGCACATATTTAATATCATTATCAGTGCGTTTATTACCCTTTAAGAACAAATCATAGAAACTAGTCATTAAATTATTTATTTCTAGTGTTGATTTTTCTGGTGCTTTTGGATAACGGACAATTTTTACTACGCGCTATGTTTGTTTGATTTGTTTGATTTTATCCACAATGATAATTTCATCCCCGATATTTACATTATCATCAATCTAACTTACAGCTAACTAATAACTGGCTTTTGGCTATGCAATTTCATTTAAATAATCAGTAGCTTTCTTTTTTAAAATCTCTGGAACCTCAATAGTTTCATCTATCCAAATCTTTTGGATATACTTGCCTGTATAACTATAGTTCTCTAAAAAATTACGACCATTATTTACATTAGCAATTGTTAAACCATCTTTGCCAAAAGGATAAAGAACTGTAGCATAATCATAAGTATTGGAGTATTTCTTTAATAATTTTAAATTGAGCTCATTAGAATAATAAACCCCTAAATTAGAACCCATTTTAGCATAAACATGCAATTGTTTATTTTTAGTATCAAACCAAACTTCTTGCCCGTAATCTTCTGCAATAGTTCGTATCATATCATAAGCATTAACATTAGGTAATTGATAAGTAATTTTAGTGCGGTCATTACTATGATAATTAACGGTCCAACCAGTGCCAGATAAACAATAAGCATATCCTTGCTATAAGTTCTTATCATAACAGTCAAAGGTCAAGAAAACTGTCCCTTTAATTGTTTCAATGTCGGCACTACAATAAACAGTAATAAACTTGTTATTATTACTTTTAATCTCTTTAATTATATAGTTATAATCATCAGTTTCTACATAGTTTTCTTCATCAATATAATTGATATATGTTTCGTCACAAGGCACTTCAAAGCACAAGGTGCGCTGCCCTGTGCTTAAAGTGTCAGTTGTATAAATGTTATTTATATTTGTATCCAAGAGAGTAAGAAAATGATGATGCGTATCATAGATTTTTAACATTATAAATACCTCGCATTAAACTCTACTGAAAGTTGTAAGTGCGCGCCATTCTAAATACTAATCTTATTCTCTCCTGGTTGCAATTTGGGGAACTCCCAACCATCATAATTATTAAAAGCAGAAACATCATTAACTGTGACAATGCGGTTCTCGCCATCAATTACTACAACATCATTAACACTAATGTTTGTCATTTTTATAGGTTTTTGACTAACCCCTGTAATTGTTAAAACTACAAAATCAATCTATGGAATGATTGTAATTTTACAAGGGGCTGGGGCAGTCCCATTGTTAATAACAGTGAAACTGTCCCCATCAAATGTTATTGGATAATAATTTTCATTCATTTGATTTCCCCCAATCATTATAATACTTCGCTTGTATTACCATCAATTTCAATCCAACCTTGTCCTGTGTAGCCCCAATTTGGATTGTTATCGCAAGTATATAATACAGTAATGCGCTCGCCATATAAATAAGTTCCAACGCGATACTCATTGTCTGCTATTGGGAAACTATAATAAATAGTATCTTTTGTAACAGCGTAATTTTTATTTAATGTTGTGGTTTGCGAACTTGTGTAAGCTCTTGGTATCCAATGAGCGCCATCAAATAACATACCGCCAACAGTAGAAGGACAAGCATAATAAACTTTAATCAACGCTGGAGAACTACCATAATAATAATCGCTCCTTTGTCCTAACGTATAAATGCCTTGTGTTGGGTCATTATATACATAGAAATTAGAAATGTTACCAGGAACTAAAGCATATGTTGCCTCTTCTGGACGGATATAATTATAATCTGCACCAGCCAAGGTCTCTAACTCATTACGCTTAACCCATTGGTCGCCAGATTTATCCCAGTTACCTACAATCTAATAAGTGCTATTTTCTTCAGCTTGTTTACTAATAGGCATTACTAAACCTGGTGTTAAATCACGAACTTTAATACTGTATTCATCAGGGTCGGTGTAACCAGCGCTTGCGGTTGTGGTGCGTTTATACAACATAACATCAGTCGTTGGATAATCCCAACCATTAAATAAATTATAAGCATTGCTCTCTTTAACTTCTTGATTGCGATAGAAAATCAATTCTTTGCCATCTGTTGTTGTGCCTGCATAAGTGCTATAACCAGAAAACTCTGCATTATTAGCATCACTGGCTCTAAAATTATAAGCAAAGTTACCAGTTAATAAGTCAAACATACCATTATCAGGCATTCGCATACGCTCTCCATTATATCTATACCATAATCCTTTTGGAACTGGCACATAATAATGGACCATCATAAAGTCATAGTAACTGATTACATCATAGATAATACCATAACCTCTTTGATTAGATAAATCTTGATTGGCTTTTGGATTTTTATGATATCCAGCTAAATTAACACTATCCGTATAAGGAGTATCCATACCATAAATAATATAAGTAGTTTCACGGTTCTCATATTCATTGCCAACACCAGACATAATAGTAGGTGAAGTTCTAAAATTAGAATAGTTCATAATGAACTTGTCACCATTTTTAATAGTCTTATATGCTTCTGGTACTTCAACTGCTTCACCATAAGAACGAGCCATTATATTATTATAAACAGTAAAACCGTCAAATGCTTTACTCTTATCTAATCGTAATGCCATACCACCAACAGTGAGGTTGTATTTTTCTACATAATAAGTAGTAACATTTTCTAATAAATCGTGGCGCCATTCACCAGAGACATAAACATCATAATGCTCTGTATCATTTAGAGACGCACTATAACCAGGAGCAGATAAATCAAACTTAATACCTGGATTTAACCAATAACTACGAGTTGTTTTATTTCCATAATAAGGGTCTTGTGTAACTAAATCATAATATCTATTAAGATAGTTGTGCTGAACCCAAATCTTAAAGGTATCTGGGTCAAAGATTGGATATACAATATATTGAGTGCCGCATCTAATTAGTTCTTCAAAACTAAACTTAATGTTATCCTTATCCCAAGTACGTGGGTTCCAAAGGTAAATACCTTCACCATAACCAGTAGGACGGAATAAATTGCGCTCAAATCCAAAATAATCCCAAGTTAATGTTAATACAGTGTCGCGATATAAAGTTGGATTTACATCAACAGTGCCGCCATAAGCTGTAATATTGCGTAAATAATTCGCCATTACATAACCGCGCTCATCAGCATACTCTACTAAATACCAATTAGTAGTGCCGCCTTCTATAGCATCACTTAAGATATCAATAGTTGTTTCTGCTGGAATTACAGTAATTACTGTCGCATCACTATTGGCCTCTCTACGCATATTTAAAGCCTAAATTGTAGTAGCGGAACCTGGGATTTCTTCTACCTACCAAGAGGTGCTAATGAAAGTATCCCAATCAGGGTTCCAATCGCTAATAGAACAACTAAATGCAGATGCTCCTAATCTATTCATTTCGGCTTTATTATCTCTGTAATAAATACAGGAATAATTGTAAATGGTTTCTGGATATACAATATCAATACTATGTAATGCGCTCAATGCATTATAAGTGTATTCACCAGTATAGGTGTAATTACTATTATTGTGGAAGCGCATTTTATATTTTTGAATATCAATTCCTAAATCGGCTAAACTATGAATATTATTAAAATCAAAGTCATCTAAATTAATAACCTCAATAGCAAGACCATTATATAACTTACCTGCTTGATTAAAACTTATATCTTCGGCTTTAATCCAACTTTCAATTTCAGGAGCGTAGCACCATAATCTATCAATAGTCATTTTGGTAATATCTATGTACTCACCAAAAGGAACAAATGTAGCATCTTCTTGATATTCAGTAGTGATATTAAGATATTGCGCGAGCATAAAGCCTTGGTGCGATTGATATTGGACTGGTAACCATTCTGTATCCCCTGTAAAGATGCTATTGCCTGTAATATCTACTGTTGTGCCATTGGGAACTGCAGTAATTATATTAGTATCATTTATCATACTAGTAGAGGACCGCAAATTAACACTGTCATTTGCGCTTCCAGACCTAACTTCTGCTTTGCCTAAACCAGTATCATAATCTGGGTTCTAACCAGGCCCTGTAATTGGTTCAGTAGCACTTAATAAAATCCAAGCATTAGGATACTCTTTAAGACGACCCCAACCATTACGTTCTTGTATGATAGTATAAATATCTCTATTTATAATCATTGCGAGGGTTTTATATTTGCGGGCAGGCCCATAATGCAATCCAGTATATTTATCAATAACTCTTACTTGGTAAGGGATAAACTCACCAAAGTCTTCATCTTCATAAAGTGCTTGATGGTAATGGTTGTAGTATTTAATTGCGCCATTTGGATTAAGTACGCGCGCAGTTAAATTACAATTCAAATAATTATTATCATTTTCATCAAGAGTAATTAAGTTATTGTCGTAGGCTCCACCCCTATAGTATTCAACATACAAAAGGTTAGGCGCATCCTCAACTGATAACTTATCATACACTACTATTGGGCTTGGCGCGTTAATGAAAGCCTAAATATCATCGTCTGCAATTATTTCTTCATTATAAACAATACGCCCATCACTGTAATAATCACTCTTATAAAGATTTACATTTACACCTAAATCAGCAAGTGTATTTGCGTTTCTAATATCTTCTAAAGAAAACATTAAATCACGACTACCAATACGGACATTATCACAGTAATAGACAACTGTTTTAGTGAAAGTTTTTAAACGATAATACACATTCACTGCGCCCATCTCATAGATTTGTACGAGGTTCATTTTATTATTATACCAAGACCAATCTGCATCTACGTCTAACCAACCATCTAAATGGAACTCGTCAGGTTTATAATCATTCCACTCAAGTATTTCTTCAATAGAAGTATTGCGGCCGCAGAACCAAGTTGGGACATCTACAAACTTGTTTGCAATAAAAGTATTGTCATAATCATAATAATTTGTAGTAATTTTCCCATAACTCAAAACGTCAGGAATTACATAAATGGGCGCTGGAGTATAAGTAATTTTTTCGTCATCGTGATTAGTTAATTCTCCTGGATTGCTGTCTCCAAAGAAGATTTCAGTAACAAGGTCAAACAAACCATTTTCTGGCATTGTATAATCATAAATCTAATCACCTTTTGCAACTGGAATTAAATCACGAACTAAACGGTCCTAATCGTATATTTTAAGGCTCCATAAAATACCGCCAGCCTACCAAGGGAATGTTGGGAATACCCAATCGCCAAATAAGGCATTAACCGTTTTTGTAGTTTTACGGAGCGTCTGCTTCCCTAATTGGACGCCACCACCACCACCAGTATCAGTAGGAGTGTTTTCGCCTGCACTTTCACCTTCACCCGAAAAATTACCCGCATCATCTTTATTTATGGTTTCCCAAATCTCTAATGTAACATTGTATATATCATCTAAATCTTGTGCTGTATAAGGATGGGTATGAACTCCCTAGACCCCAAAAGCATATCCAAAACTACCAGTAATCATACCTAAACTAGGAAAACTCCAGTAGATATTATCTAAGATATTAGGTTTGCCAGTAGTTGGATTTGTAGAAGTAAATAACGATAATGAACCACGAGGTCTTTCAATGTCTTCCCAAATTGGATTATCTTTATTTTCAATCTACCAACTAAACGGATAATTACTATCGTGGTAATTCCAAATGCTACAATAATTATTATAAGCATCAAGCACTACGGTAAATGGATTGGCAAAGCCATAATCACCTTCCCAAGTGCCTTCTTGGTTGCCAAAATTTATATTGTCATCGTAAGAGTTTAATCCAACTGCCTGTAAGGGTTCTCCATTTACTTGCATATGACCGTCTGTTTCTTTATCTAATACGCCATTAAAAGTAAAATCTTTTTCAAAATCATACCTCTAATATACATCAATTACGTTATAATTATCATCAGTATTAAATGGATTACCTCTACGGAAACCAGCAATAATACCAGGATGAGTATAATAAACAATGTTAAAAGAGTTTGTTGTTACTGTTTTTGTAGAAGCATATGGCTAACCATCAATCTGTGTTGGCCCATTATGAGTGTAAACCCAGGGCCCATCCGCAAATGGGATACGAGGTTTTATACTAAAATATCCTTTTGAAGCAAAACTATTACTTCTGCCATTCCAATAGTCGGTTAGTTTATCATTTGTATAACCTAACATATCATATACACTATCATCCATAATTCGTGTAAAGGAAGGAATAACCTAAGAATACTATACCTAAATCTCATTAACAAAATCGGTTGGCCCACGATAACCAAAAATAGTAGTGAAATCAGTATCAAAATAACTATCCCCGTGGGTTGGGGCTCTAACTCCAATAGGTTTAGAAGCACCAGTCCATTCTACTCTTAAACGGCCGATTTCTTTTGGTTTATACCCTAAATCAAAATAAGGCACTCTCCAAGGCTAAAGGACAATCCCTGATGTAATACCTTGAGTTATTTCACGATAACTAGGATATATTCTATTACATAAATCTCCCCAATACAAAACCTTCTTTTCATAATAGGCTTCTGTTGGGTCGTGCGGTTCTGCGATACTATCATAAACAATAGCAATTTCATCTAATTCTACCAAAGTTAAGAAGGTATATTGAATATCACTATTTTGTAATACGCCACCATCACAATTACCAGGACGATATTTATTGATATAATTATTTGGTAACTAATCTGCTAAATAAAATGGATACGCGGGGTCAAAATCATCTAACCTAAACTCCCAAGAGGTAGATGCTACTAGATTTGCTGGGTCTATATCATCTGTATAATAATTAACATCTAATGACTAGGTCGCGCAATCATACATTATGATATAAACATCTTTTAATTTCTCTGGGTTGTCAAGACGCTCATCCATTTCATACCATTGGTAATTTACACCATCTACATAATACTTTTCTGGTTTCATAGCGTTTTTATCAATATAGAAATCAATATATTCGCCATCTCTAAAATCAGTCTAGTCAAAATGTAAAGTAATTTCACCAATAGTCTCATAGGTTCTAATGCCATAAACCTTTTTAATGTAGCGCACAGTTGTTGTATAATCTTCTAATGGTTCTTCTTCTGGAGTATAAAAGATATCATATGGAGAATGGCTTAATACTCTTGCCAATGATACTTTCGGCTCTGGGAAAACATAGTCTGTTTTATACCCTTCTGGTTTATATTTATTAAGTCTAACAATATCACCAAAAGTAGGAACCTAGTAGAAATCACGCTCTTTTAATTGAATAGTTTCAGTATGAAGAAGCGTTGGCTCACCTGCGCCGCTATCTTGATAATAATTAACAACAATCTAATTTTCATCTTCTTCATACACGACATTAAAGATGTGTGTATTCAGCCCATCAAAACTTTTATCTATTTTATCAAAATCAGTGATAACACCTGGTTTGTAATAAGATGGTTGATTTTCTTCAACCTCCCATTGTGTATATGGGTCATATGTTTTATCAATAAAATCACTTGCTCTAAAGTAATACATATTAGTTCTAAAGCGAACATCATTTTGATAATAATTTACATAGCAAAAACCAATTTTATGGTCTGGGTTGTCATCTTCGTATCTATCATCATCAATTATATTAAAACTATTCATACCAGTAGCGTCTTCAAAGAATGTTTTTGTAACTTTATCATATAAACAATTACTAGGCGCGACCAAGTCGCCAATCTTATCATAAGTCTACACTGGTATCATATCACGAATTAACACATTGTCATAATAGATGCGGCATCCATAAATACCAATACCCGCTAATCCGTGCTCGTAATTACCTGCATTATTATTAGCAAATAAGTATAACGGTACAGGCATACGCGCATTTTCACTTTGTAATGGATTCGTATAAGTAAATGTTGCATTACTATAACCATCGCGAGCGCTAGCATAAATACCAGAGTTTTCACTCCAACCAACAGCGTTTTCTTCTGTTAAGGTGAGTTGGCTACTATAATAACCAGCCTTTGCTTCATAAGTATTGACGCCTGTTAATTCTCCACTATGATATTGGGTTTGGTTATTAAATCTCATAAAGTAAGACCCTGAACCAGAAGAAGCACCAAATAAATAGCCGTATGCGCCATTCACTTGATGGAGTGGAACATTCTCATCTACTCGCTTACATTCCATAATAACAGTCAGTTTAGACATATCTTGTGCCGTAACGCCTGTATTTATATAAGCGTGGTTCATAGTCCATTCTGGATGGAGACCTTCATAATCGCCCAAATCATTGTGCTATAAGAATAAGAAGCGATGTGGATAATCTATTCCATCTTCGTCTCCTGGTTCTGCTACTGTATTGTATATAACATCAATACTAGTTAAACCACGAAGAGCTTCAAAATTAACTGCGCCACGATATTGAACTATGCCGTCATCTGCATAAGAAGGTTTGAAAGCATTAAGATTTAAACCTAAATCAAATAATGTTGTAGTTGTTTCAAAGTCAATTAACCTATAAGAAATTGAACTACTACCGATCCATTTCTCTTCATTAACTTCATCTACATAATATCTTACTGGCGTAGAATAAGAAGAAGCCATATACAAGATATTGTATTCACTGCGGATATCATCGTATTGCAGTAATGCACTAGAGCTATATCCATCAATTTGACCTGCTTCATAATACTCTGGCCGATAAAGATTTAAATTGATGATATCCCTTAAGCGCACGCCACCAATGCAGTCACTTTCATTGATTGTAATAAGGCTTGTATTAAGCGCCGAAAAGACACTAGATAATTCTTGTTTATAATGAAGCAAGACATTTTTAGTGCGCTCTGCCTCAATCTCTTCAAATGTAATTATGATAGGGGAGGCTTGTGTTAAAGCAGAAAGGCTTACCTCACCATTATAAGACCTACTGGTATCCATCTAGTAACCTTCTGGTTTATATTCACCAATAGGAATAATGTCATTTAAAGTGCAGTCTAAAAAGAAGTCTAGCGCGTTGATTGTAAAGGTCTATTGATTGGGCTCTTCTTGCCCTTCTGTATAGAAACTAACTACAATCTAGTAATCTATTGGTTTGTAATAGATTTGAATTACTCCAGCATTAATTACATTATCATAAGTATCTAATGAGCCAGTATTATAAATCTTTCCTGTCTCATACTCTACTGTATGATATCTATCTAAATCAATTCCTAATTGACTTAAAGAAAACTCATTAGCATAACTATTTTTATATTTAGAAGTAATTGTTGTGGTTGCAATGCGCGCCCACCCTGGATAAACACCAGCGTAATATTCTACAAAAATACGATTTTCCATACGAGGATACCGCACGGAATAACTTAACTCAATAGTGTCATAACTTACTAAATCAGTAGCATTATAATCTACAAGATATCCTTCATTATAATGGATTTGGTTGGGCCGATATGCAGAGATATTGATTATATCTTTTAATGTTATACCATCGTAAAATGATGTTTCATTAACATTAACAATAGCAGTTGTAATCTACTGCCAAAGCCCATCATCATCTTCTTGGTAATAACCTACTAAAATATTTTTGCTGCGCGCGTTCTCAATTTTTTCATACAAAATCTACATTGGGCTTGCGGCTAAAATATCTTCTACAGTTAAATCGCCTTCATATAAGATAACTGATTTATAACCTTCTGGTTTAAATTGTTGTGGTTTTACCAATTGCCCGATAGACTAAATGTTTTGTAATTGAGGATAAGTAAACTTTATAGTATCAGTAATGATATCATTATACACACCTGTGCCGTTATCCATCATATACATAACATCTAAACTATATTGAACTGGGACATAATTAATAATTAGTGTACCCAAGTATTGAAGGTTTGCATAGTTTATTTCTAAACCATTTATATTAGTGACAACTCCGTGATTGTAGTATTCAGGGAGATATTTATCTACATCAATACCAATGCTAGCTAAACTATCATTATTCCCAGTAAAACTAGAAGCACGAATAGTAATACTTTCACTAGATAGTAATTGTGTAGAGTTCTGGTAATATAAAAGGTTAAGTTTGAAAGCATTAGTCAAATTGGCATTAGTAGTATAGACCTCTCGTGCGCCCTTTGCATAATCACTGTGTAATACATAAGAAACAATAAAATTACCATTCTTTAATCTTTGAGTATCAGCAGCGCCAATTACTGTAACCTCAAAGGTTAAGTTAATATCATCAAAGACGATACTGGCTTTTTTAAGTTCTTTGGTAAGACGGCTAATACGATAAAACGCATCTTGTTCGTTTGAACCTAATACTAAAAAACTTAATCGTATTGTTCTAAACTTTTCCTGTTGGCGGATATTCGTAGGCTAAATATCGCCATCTAACCAGTCATCAACCGTATCAATCATATTGCTACTTAAAATACGGTCATATAACTTTACGCCTAAACTTGAAATATCAATGCCATTTATTAACATCAATAATTTCCTCCTCGTCGTAGTATTCCCTAACCGATTTTTTCGGCTAGTTTTTCCGTAAGTTCGTCTTCATTTAATTCATCTTCATCTATCTCTTCTTCCTCTTCTTCAGCTGCGGCGACCGCAGAACTTCCGCTATCTTGTTCTGCGTATCTTTCTCGCTCTGCTTCAATAAAGTTCCAAAGAGCAAAATCTTCATCCATTCGCTTCATCCTCCTCTATGCCAAGGATAGTAAATGTCCGCTATCTATCTTCTAATTTCCCTATTGAATAGCCCTTATCTTCTACGAACTTAAATAAATCATTTTTATGGGTCCCATTGGCGCGATTAACAGCCAATAGAATAAGATTAGCTAAATCCTATTGCCTCTGCCGATAACCTTCATAAGCCCATTTTGCTTCATCTTCTGTCATATTATAGAAGTCAGTAGGCGATATACCAACTTCACCTACTATTGCACTATACCACCTACTAACCTCTAAGGGAGTTAAATCAACTATTCTACTCATTTAATTCTCCAACACCTAATAATGATAATCTATACTTAAACTATGCATTATATATTGAAGAAAGAGGGAAGTCAGTTATTAAGACCCGACCAAAATAGTTCTTATTTCCAATAGTAATAGAAGCAGTAATCTCTTTATTATCCATAAACGCATCTTCTAATGCGGCAAGGCTATCTGCGCTCACCACATATAATCCGCTACAAGTGATGCGCCAAGTCCGCACCCCAGCGAGGCTTTCGCTCCAATCGCCATTGATACGATTGGTAATGTTAATAGGGGACATAGCGCGATTAAGAGTTGCATTCTATTGCCCTGCTACTGGTTTATTATCAATCTTTAATACTATATCAATGCCCTTCTGTATCATCAGTAGCATCCTCCTCTGGGTTTGATGATAATAAGAAATGGTATGTTAATACGCCGTGCTTCTTAACAATACCTGTTTTATTATCATCTAGTATTTTTAAACTTGCCTATGATATATACATAATCTCTGGATTTTCTTTTCTCATAGTTTGTATATTATTGGTAATGTTTTCAACAATATCTAGTATTTCTTTCTCGCCTTTGTATTTACTGAAAATATCAATTGTGATACTGATATTATCAATACGAGTATCCCTTGTATCAACTCGCTTATGGTTTGATAATCGCGCCATCAACCAAGGGAAGTTTTCTACATAAGCCCCATTATCTGTAATGTTGTAGCCAAGACTTCTAACTAGACTACACAATTCAGTTTTTATTTTCTGTACCATATGGGTCCTCCACAAGAATGTAGTTATTTATATTATCAAAGCGAGTAAGATATAAATACTTCACATATAAATGCTCGCCATCCTCGCGAGGGACAGCGTAATCATAAACATACCCATCAGGGGCTGTATAGGCTGTCATTCTATTATTTAAAAATGCCATTGTATGACCTCCTTAATTAAGTTATTATTACTTCCACGTTTGTGCCATCAACAATTGTATTTTCATTAAACTTGTGGTCCCCTGGATGTAATGTCTCCATAATCCCATACAAATTAACTAAAATAGGAAAAGCCAACCATAACATAGCAGCTCCTATCAGCATACCACCCATATCTCCAAGCAAAGTACCATCACCAAAAGCCTCTGTGGCGCTATCAATTACTGCTTGGCACATATCTTTTAGTTCTTCTTGGGCTTGACTTAATGCTTCTCCCGCCAAAACCTAAAATGCCTAGATACCTGCCTAAACCGCAGGGACAAAATACGGTTGCGCGTCCATCTTCCAGGTTCCATATTCAACATATTGAGCGTAATCTGCCAATGCTTCTGCTTCACATAAGAAACCATTTGTTGAAGCACTAATTGTACTTTGTAAATAACCTGTATCAACAGGGACTAATGCCATTGCTTCACTTAAAAAAGTAGAAACAAATGCTTCACAAGCGGCGAAGTAACTAACATCAACAACTATTTCTTCTCCTAACACTTCCTAGGCAAGAGTTGTTGGATACCCTAAATCTTCAGGAGTAAAACTTACATATAAACCCATTAGTCTAAACTAACTCCTTTATATAATTTTCGTCCTATGTTCTACCCTCTGCGCGTTTAAGGCAAAAACATAGGACGCTTATAACCTCAAAACATAATACGAAAAGTCCAGTAATTCTAGGGGTTTTGGCCCCAAAAAGTCGGTATCTTATCAGCCGTAGGGCGTTAATTGACGGGATAATTTTGTTCCAAAATCTTCTAGATTTTTTCGTCTTTAAAAGCATTTATACCCCCAATAAATACTGGGTTTTTCGCATCTTTTACTTGACTTTTCCCCTAACATCCTATATACTAAAATCATCCAAAACATAAGACGGATTAGGAGAAAATTGCATTATGAAAAAAATTAAATTAGTTAGTCAAACAGAAGACACAACTCTTGAAACACTCTTTGAAG
>AUXO011498604.1_pt1 | contig 25641 bp, 7 predicted proteins | sample 768731 | NCBI WGS metagenome assembly AUXO01 (sample SAMN02715735, study PRJNA202380) | gut metagenome | biome: sheep rumen | host: Ovis aries | place: New Zealand: Palmerston North | reverse complement strand
GCTATTAAACTTTTATTAAGAGCTTTAAAATAATGAAATTACGAATTATGCAACAAGGGGGTGGGCTAATATACACCCCCTTTATTCCTGGAGCACAAGGTGCTACAACTACTACAAGTAGTTCAAATACAAGTGATAGTGAATCCAAGATAGACGCCTTGGACAAGGAACTTATTGCCTTAATGAAAGGACAAGATCTTTTACCAAGCGATATTGATAGAATAACAAAATCTTTAATTACTTTTCAGAAGAGAGCAAGTCAATATGCAGCAGTAGGAGATTATTCTTCTGTTATGCCTGGTGTTTATCAGATTCAAGCAGAAGTTTTAAAAGCACAAACTGCCAAAAAACAAAGTGATATTGTAACACAAAGAATGGCTAAAGAAAATGCTGGTAGTGAAGTTGCTCTCGATACTTATGGACGAATGTATGTTCAAGATAAAGATGGTAATGTAACTAAAGTTACAACTTCTGAATTTGATGAAGAAAAATATCGTCCTATATCTAATTCTGAACTCTTGTATTATCGTCAAGTTTCTGCTGCTGATAATGGTCAAATTTTCAATGATTTGGGTAATATGGTTGGAATGGAAACAGTACAAAAAGAAATGTCCGATATTATTGATAACTTTGGAAGTATTAAAGGTGACCGTTTTGAAACTGCAAAAATGAGAAATATTGCAGAAGATATTGCGAAAGGAGATAGTATATTTAAAATCACAGAAAAATATTCTAAAGCTGATTTAACTGATTTTTCAGGATTGTTATTATCACAATTATCTAGAGATGCTCAATATAGAATAAAAGCAAATGCTAAATTACTTGGAGTTACTGATAAAGATTATGTGCGTACAATAATTGATTCTAGAACTGATCGTGAACAAAGTACTTCTTATGAAGCATCTATGACTAAAGTTGCAACTGGAGATAGTGGGTCTGGAAGTGGATCTGGAAGTGAAAAAACAGTGAAAGATACATATGCAGAAAGACTTGTATCTGGTGATGGCATTTCACCTCCAGACTGAATTAATATCATGATTGCTGGATCTGGTGTATCACTTTGAGCATATACACAAGGTGCAGGATATATATTAAAAGATAAAAATAAGATGCCAACTGCTAGTTTACATTCTGTATTGACTCAAGCTGATGCTATTGGTGCAATTGTAAATTCTAAATCTGTAACATTTGGAGATAGTTTGATTGATCCTAGAGATTTTAAAAATTTAATGATCGATAATGACGTTGAAATGCAACGTGTCTGATTACCAGTCAAAAAAACTGCAGATGGAAGAATTACTCCAGATTTTGATGCACAAAAGAAATTAGAGCAAGTTCAAAATTATATAGAAAAAAATCAAGGAAATGTAGCAGACGCTTGAATTGAAGAGTGATTACGTAATAATTTACCAGAAGCAGTATGGGACAAGGAGCATGGAATAGTGAAGTTTCAACAAACAGACATGCTTCCATTCTTGGTAATGCATGGGGTAGCAGGTTCAAATCGAGTGGAATTTAATAAAGATTCACAATATCTTTATCACGATGATAGACATGATGGACATAGATGGCAAGAAGAGTATGATAGAATTGTTACAGAAGTAACAAATACTGATAAAACGGGAAAGAGATCCGCAAAAGGTGCCAGTCGTGGCAAGTTTTATGAAGGAAATGTTTACCTTCCAATTCTTAGTCCTACTATAGGAAGTATGGTGTTTAACGATCAATATTTTCCTCAAGATGTATATACAAGCATTACACAAAAAGCTGCTAATTCTGAAACTAAAAGAAAAATAAAAACAAATTTCTAATATGGAAAAAACAAACGACTTGTTTGCAACACTGTTGTATCAACCTAATTTGTCTTTGGAAGATTTAAATTCTCTAAATATCACGCCTGATAACACTGGACTTAAATCAAAAGATGATTATAAGAATATTAAAGCTGTTCAAGAATTTTTTACAAACAACGAAGGTAATTTTGATGAAAAGGCTTATTCTAACTTTTATGATTCTGTATTAGGTATATACAATGATTATATAGACAAGAAACTCACGGAAAAAATTGCAAATAATTATACATACGATCCGTTTGATTGAAGATACAATGATAAAGTCACAGATGTATCTTCTGCTATATCACTTGATAAAAATCCAATGGGTAATTCTACAAACATCCGTGGAATTGGTATAAACACGGATTCACAATTAAGTATGCGTGAAATTGCACAAACAAATCGTGTATTTGATTATGAATCTGGAGAGTGATTAGATTGGACTCCAAATGATCAAGGTGGCCTTTTTAAGTGAGTTTCTAGGCCTTCTTTGGTTTTAGCTACATATGATGATGACGGAACACATGAAGAAAATGGAAGAACAGTCTATCATCATAAAGGTGATTATAAAATAGATCCTATTACAGGAAAACCGTTTTATGAAACTGTTGGAAATAGAGAGATTTATGATAAAGACGTACTGCATGTCACAGATACATTAACTAGAGAGGGTACAAAAATAAATAAATACGACTTCTTTGATTCTGATGGACTTGATAAAAGTATTGGCGGCACAATCATGAAACTTACTGTGAGTTTAGCACCTGCATTTGTTGGTTTGGCACTCCCAGAAGTTGGAATGTTATATGGAGGTGTATCAGCCTTAGTTTCTTTAGGTCAATTAATGCCAACATTAGGCAAAGCAATTAATGGTTTTGTGACCAATGATAATAACAATGATGTTGGTCGTGGTTTAACTAATGCAGAAGCATGGGTTGCTAGATTTGGAAGAAGTAACTCTGATAAATCTAGAGAAAAAATGGTAACTTTTGAAAATGCAGCAGGCCTTATTAAGGATGTATCATTACAATTGTTCCAACAGAGAGCTGTTTCTTATATTCCTAGATTGTTTAAGAACAACCCTAAGATTTATAATAACGAAAAATTAGCAAGAGGTTTGGCGTACGCATATATGTCTGGAACTTCTTCGATGGAAACATATTCTGCTTTTAAACAAGCCGGTGCAGATGATAGAGTAGCTGGTATTGGTATGTTGGCTACTATGGGTGCCTTTTATAAATTAATGTCAATTGATTATTTTAGAGATTCTTTATTCAAAGGTAGTTGGTTTGACGACAATAATGTAAAAAGTGATGTTTGGCGTGTTGCAGAAGACTTCATGAAAGTTATTGAATCTGAAGGAGGCACAGCTGCAGCAGTAGGAACTAAAGAAGCCAGTGCTAGAACTCTTAAAAGGTTAACTTCTACGATTATTGATGGTATTAAGAGACAAGGAAAATCATTTAGACCATCTACCTTTATGGAACGCTCTTTTGCAGAAGGTACAGAAGAAGTTATGGAAGAAGTATTTCAAGATGCTATTAAAGCAACTTTTAAAGGGGCAGAAGCATTAGGAATACCTATGAATGAACAAAGAGAATCTCTAGATTTTGGATTTTCTCCTTCTGATATTGCTCAAAGATACGGAATGTCTCTAGTTGGCGGTTTAGTTGGAGGAGCCTTGTTTCAATCATATGGTTCTATTGAACAAAGAATTAATAATATTGGTGCAGCTAAAGTATCTGCTGATCATAAAGATCACTTGAATGAATTAGTTAAATTAATCGCTGATGGTCGAGGCAATGAAATCAAACAAGTATTAAGTAAATGACATAAGGCTGAACGATTTGGAAGTAATGATCTATCTGGTACAAAATTAAGAACCATCTCATCAATTGATGGAGATAAAACTGTTGCTACTCCTAACGAAGGTGTTTCTCAAAACGATTTAATTTATCAAATCTTATGTGATGAGGTTGACTATGTAGAAAAAGTCCTCGAAGAAGAAGGATTCAAGAACTTTGAGTCATTAGGCATTAGATTAGCTGATAAAAATGGATTGAATCTTACAGATTCACAAATGGCAACTATTAAAATGGAGGAGCTTGGGCTTCACACTTTAATATATGATGATTTGAATAGATTAGCTACTGATATAACTTATCTTAGAGGAAAAGTAGATAGTCTTAGAGCTTCTCACAAACCTGCAAGTGATACAGCAGAAGCTAAATTAGCTGCAGAAGAAGAAATAAAAAATGATGCAAAATTAAAGGATTATGAAAATCGTCTTAAAGAGTTTAGAAAGCAACGAGATGATATAAAAGACGGAAAATGAGATGACTATTATGTTTCTCAATATCGTCTTATTTTAAAATCCAATCCAATTCGTCCGTTTTTGGGATTCTCTGATTTAAAAAGTTTTGTTAAAGCAAGATATGATGTTGGTATTGAAGAATTAACTGAAGGACAAAGAGAAATTGCAGAATACGAATATAATCAATATATAAATGGAGATAAAAAGGATGTATTTCGAGCAATAGACGTATATCGTACAATGTCTGAAGACTATGCAGATGAAATAACAAAATTAGAACCAATATTAGCAAATGTTGTTGCTGATGAAGAATTGGCAACGTCTATTCAAGGAAATCAATATTTTTCTTTATTAAAAAGTAGAACTGATGTACAAAATGAGATAAACACTCTTAATGAAAAATCTGAGCGTACAGAGGAAGAAAACCAAAAAATAAAAGATCTTGAAATTAAGGTTTTAGAATATAATAGAAAAATTGAAGAATTAAGAAATAATCCTCAAAGGATATTATTTAATCTCACTAGTAAAGAAGACACTTTAATTGAAAAATTAACCAAAAAATTAAATGCGTTTTCAACAAGAACATATCTACAATCTAAACATGAACGGACAGCTGAAGAAAATGCTCAATTAACTGCTCTTGATGCAGAATTAGATTCAGTGGCTATAGATTCTTTGGTAAAAGAGGTTACTAGTGCATATGAACATTTCGCAAACAAAAAGGTTCTAAAACGCTCACATGCAGAACTTAATTCTTTATACCAATTGATTTCTAATCTTGCTCCAAACTCCAAACAAATTGCGGATACATTCTATACATTTATTTCAGACGAAATGGATTCAGATATAAATCCATTTGGATTACTTGGTGCAGAAACAGAAGTAGGCAAAAATGTAATACTTAATCTTGATTCGTTCTATAAAAACTTGTTCGCTGGTGATGATGCAGCTGCAATAGAAGCTTACGATGAAGCAGTAAGACTAATGAAAGAAAATGGACTTTCTGAGGATCAAATTAATATCCTAATGTTTACAGGAAATCAAAATATTCCTAACCCGTTAATGGTGCATATTGGCGAAGAAAGCTTGCCAAATTTCATTAGAAAAATCCTCAACTTAAAAAGTATGATTCCTGCATCTAGCTTAACTGATTTATTAAAAGGAATTACCTCTAAATTAGGCGATTCTGCTGTAATGAATGTATTTGATTTATTGGAATCAGAGCAAAAAAGAGTTATTGGATTATCCACATTAGATGCGTATACAATGTCTGATTATATGCGTTCGTCTTTAACAACAGCGTTACAAGTATTAAATGCAATTAAAGGTATCATTGTTGGAGCATCAGATGGTACTAATCAAGAAATTAATAAATATCGTAAAGATAAGAAAAAATACGCAGAGATTTCTAAAGAAGCTGCTGAAATAATATCCGTAGAGTTAGATGAGATGATGAGTAGAATTGCATTTTTACTTAAATTACATGATACTAACTCTGGATTAAAATTAAGAGAGCATAAAGAAATATCTAAAAACATGCATTTGGCATTTTTAGATAAAATCAAATTCCACTCAGATGCATTAAATGATTTATTCAAAAAAGAAGGTCTTGGTGAATTAAACATTGAAAACTTATTATCAAAGCATGGATTAGATAATCTAGATTCAATCACTAGTGATAATTTCAATACAAAAGAAGCTGCTTTTATTGCATTCGAAACAGATGTTTATAACACCGTTCAAGCTCTTGGGTTCACTGATACTGAAATTACAGATAAAATAATATCTCTGTTTGGAGAAGGTTCTAAAATTTGAGCTCAAAAATCTACTAGATTTGGAAGTAATCCAGATGTAGTAATATCTGATTATGATTTTGCATTTAATTTATTGACAATTATGACATTAAATGCAAATGATTTCTATGTAAGATTTAGAGACACTACGAAGGAATTTGAGAAAGAACCAACATATGGTCATGAATATGTAGTTCGTTTAGCATATGCGATGATGCGAAACGTTGGCATATTTGATAGAATGGCTGAATTAATCGCATCTAAATACGGTGGTACCGATGAATACATAAAACAACGTAGAAAATTATTTAATATTATATTTGCCTTAGGTGGAGCTGGAGTTGGAAAATCAACAAGTATTGCAAGGACGTTCTTGAAGATGATAGAAGGTCTTGACAATAGTGTTGTAATAATGTCTACTGGACCAGACCAAATAAAAAATTTACAAAACGGTTTAGGCTCAAAAGGAGATACTTCAATTACATATAGTGAATTTTTCTCAAAGGCTTTTCCAAATCTATTAAGTAAAGACAATCTTGAATTAAATGATGATCAAATTATTACTAAAAGTTCAATATCTACAAATGACTATGAAATTCACGATTCTAAAAAGCTTAATAAAATATTCATTTGTGATGAGATTGAAACCTTAAATGAGATTGAATTAGAAGCACTTTCTAAATATTGTCAAGATTATGGTATTTTCTGTCTTGGATTGGGAGATAACAAACAACCTGGCGGTAAAATTATATATGACGATCACGCATACGAATCTGGAATAGAAGATTGTATCTCTATAAAAGGTCCATATTTAATGACTTCTTTGAGAACACTTAGTCAAGCGAAGAATGACAACGCAAATGTTTTAGAGACTCTAATTGACGGTGTTCAACAGCAGATTTATGATGACTACGAAAAATACATTAATGTTGGAGAACGTGATAATTATCTTGCAAAATTAATTTCGAATTCTAAACCAGCTTTAGTTTATGCAGAGACTGCAGATAGAATTGTTGGAGATGAAATTACAACGGATAAGACTAGGTTTGAAAAACAGTTAGATCTTGCAATAGAACGAGCAAAAGACGCTAAAGCAAAAGTACTACTTGTATATGACGACTCAACTAAAAGTAAGTATCAAGCAGATAAATATCAACATAATGATAATGTAATATTAAAGAATGCAAATCAAGCACTTGGTGGTGAATTTATGTATGCATTTGTTGATATTGAAGCAGACCCAACAAATTTGTTTGGTGAATTGCAACAATTATATATGCTTACACAAAGAAGTCAATTGTACACTTGTGTATTAGATTCTAAGAAGTTCTGAAGTGATAAAATCAAATCTGAGTCTGTGCCATCTGCTAGTGCTATACTTTCAATGGATAAACCAGACTTAGATGAATTTAAGAGTTGGCGTTTATCTTCATTAAATAGTTTAGTGAAATCTGAAAATTACGATTCTAACATGAATCTTATTGAAATAGGTACTACAGAAGAAGAGCCTATCAAAAAACACGAAGATGAGGAAGAAGAGAGTCCAGAAAGAGATGATGAGGAATCTCCAGCTGAAAAACCAGCAGAACCAACTGCAGAAAGAGTAGAACATTATGAAACTCGACGTAGAAGTGTCCCTCCTACACCAGTAGAAGAACATCCTGATGTTGAAGAATCTGAATCTAAGGAATCTGAAGAAACACCTGAAGAAGTATCTGAAGATGAAGAAACGCCTATTTCATCGTCTGAAGAAACACCTGAAGAGGATAGTGTAATTACTAGAAGTCGTAGATCTAGAAGTAGAGGTAGAAAGACGTTTTCAAGTCCAACGATAATTGTAGAAACACCAACTGGAAATTTTTCTGAAAATGACAAAAAGGTTGTAGAAAAAGTATTTGCTGGAACTGAAACAACATCTAATACAAAGCAATTTTCTACAGAACATGATGCTAATAGATCTTTTGGTAAAGTTACTCTTGATTCATTCTATAATAATGTCAATAGTGATGAGTTTTATAATGAGCAGAAATCACAAACTACTAGTAAACGTTCTTTGCGTAGTCTTCTTCCTAGTAATATTAGTAGATCACAATATACAAAGGATATTATTGGTATTTCTTCCAGAATGCTTTCTGCTAGAACTCAAGCTGATGGATTTAAAGCTATAATTAATTACTTAAGGAAATATCCATCTGTTGCGAAATACTTAAATGGAAATAAGGTGGTACGTTTTACTCCAAATGGAAGTAACTCAGACATTACAATTGAATTCATGCTTAATAAAAATGAAAGTTTAGTTATTCCAATTGGACAAATAAAAGGTATCTATCGTGGTATTTATAGTGGTGCATTTAATAGAAAAAGTGATTGTTATTTTGAAAAAGGAGAACGAATTTCTTTAACCAGTTTGATTCAAAAATATCCTGGTTTGTCATTTTGTTTACAAGGTGGTATATTTATTGGAGAAGCTGCAGAGGGATTAAAAATTGATAAAGATTTTATTGAAAGAAATGATGGAAAAGCATTTTTAGCTGTTGGTGAAGGCGTTAGTACGTTAGAATGGGATGATATTTTTTCAGCAACCATGTCTAATGGATCAAACTGAGCGTTTAGTCATTCGGATGTATTAAAACTTATAGCTTTTCAAAAAACTATGTCCGAAGATAAATTAAAACTTGGATTAGCTATACAATATGTCGCAAAAGTTCAAAACCAACGGTGAGACACTAGTGACAAAAATAAACTTTATCATGCAACTTTAAATTGATTGTCTAAGTTTAAAAATCCTGAAGGAGCTAGTTTGTACGTTGATGGTTCTAATTTAACAGAGGCTGCTCATGATCTTGCTGCTGAAATATTTAACAACAATGATTGAAAACTTGAAAATTATAAAACGCTTGGAACAGACGGATATTCTAAAATCAATAGAGATTCTTTAGCAACAGTTTCAAATTCAGGAATTATACTTGCTAATATTTTAGGACATCTTGCAAATAATCCAAGTGCTTTTAATAATCAAAGTTATAATAATACTTGATATCAACTAAGAAGATGACTATCACACGATGGAGTTGATATGAGAAGGCTTTACATTACTTCTGGAGATTCTGTTTACTATATTGAAGGTAGCAGAATTGATACTGATAATAAACAGGAATGAAAGTGACAAATATTTAGGAATGAGACTGGTGAGAAACTAGGTGAAGTTAATGGAAATGGTTTGGGTAATCACATGGGTACCAGATTAAAAGAATTGTTTGATGCAGCTGGTATTAATCCGTTTGAATCTAGAATGATGTTTACATATTCTAAAGATGGACAAACATGATGGAGACAAACATTAGATGATCAATTCTTTACTTTCTTATTCCCAATATTTGATAATACGGATGTATGAAATGCAATCTTTAATGATTTACCACATGGATTTTTTGCAAACGTAAAAGCTATTAGTAAGACAAAAGATTGTTGAAAGAAAACAGAAGATGTTAATTCAACAGACTTATTCACTACAGATGCTAGTATATGACATTATAGTACTTATAACATTGATGAAAATGCATTTGCATCTGGAGATACTGAAACGAAGCAAATCGAATCTCAAGATAGAATTAAAGAGTTCGAGGGTTGTAAACAAGAACTTAGAGTGTTAGCAAAACGAATCTTGAAATCGGATGTTATTGATGAGATACTAGATTTAAAAAAATATGATTTTAAAGATTATGCTGATGTTGTAACAACGATTAAAGAACTGATTGATGAAGTAAATGAAGAAATTATGAATCAAACCAAAAAACAAAAGACTCAATTACTTGCTTGAGGTGATAGGTTTGGTCAAATTATAGTAACTGATAATGAAACTGAATTAGATGCTATAGCAAATGCATTTAATTCCATTGGAGTTAGTTTTGTGGAGAATTCAGTGCCTACTAAAAATGAAACACTAAATTTATATATTTTCAAAAAAGATATTAATGGTGTAGATGCATTTGCTTGATTTGAGAATGGAGAAGTGCACGTTTTACAAACAAATGTTATGGACGCATACGATGACATTTTAAATGTTGCATCAATAATACGTTTAAGTGGCGATCCTTTTGGTACAACATTGTTTGATTTTATAAGAGGTGTTATAAAAGGAACAGTTAGTATTAATACAGTTAATGCAATAACTAAGATTCCTAATCAAGAATTTGCTATGATAGATAAACGAACCGGAAATAGAGTTGTAATAAATTGATTAGAAGAAATTTGTAATTTCTTAGAAAGGAGGCTAGAGAACCATGAGTGTTAACAAATGTACATATAGTATACAATTTAAACCGCTTGTACAATTCAAACGTGCACAGTTGGCTAATGATCCAGATAAGTTTATAGAATGAACGAAGGATAATTTTATAAACGCGCAACAGGCTAGAGTTTTGTCTGATGATGGAACAAGTTCTTTTACAACAAAATTAAATTTAATTGCGCATAATTTAAATGAAGCTCCAGAAAAGGTAGATTCCATTAAAGTTTATTATGCAAATAATTCTTCTGGATATAATAACTGTATTACTAGTTTTAAACGTAACATTGTAGAAGCTAGTTTATTTAATAAAAACGCATCTGAACAAGACAGATGAATCGATGCTAATACAATTAACGAAAAAACAGGTTTAAATCTTTTAAATGAACATATTGTAAATTACAAAGTTGAATTAATTAATAAAATTAGAGGTGCGTTTGGAAAATCTAGTTGAACTGTCGATTTTAATGATCCAAATGCAGATGCAACTCTTTCTTTAATGATTAATGATGCCATTCGTCTCGTAGATGAAAATTCTAATATTACATCGGATGATTTTGCTCAAGTTTATCAAGCATATGTGATTCTTAAGAATTTTAACAAACTGCTTGCAGAAAAAGCTCCTTTTATATCAATAAAGAGTGAGTATGAGAATTCTACATTACATGGTTTGAACATGTATAAATATGAAGGACCAAATGTTAAACTTAGAGTTAGTTGAACTACTAATGAACACGTATCTGCACAAAGTCAATACTCTGATTTATCTACGATTCTTTTAGATTATTTTCCAGAAGTTTCTGAAAATACAGATCTTATTAGAACTATTGGTACATCCGGATTTATTGGTGTAATGACGAGGTTTAAAACAGCATTGTTCTATTCACGTGAATTACAGACACATCGAAATAATTATTATCACGATTTAAATAATCCAACTGGTGAAAGATTATTTAATATTTCTGAAGCATTATCTGATTATTTACAAATGTTAAAAGAAAGAACTGGTAAGTGGAGATCGATTCCTGAATCGGTTTCCACCCAGTTCCATAAAATTGAAGGAATTATTAAATATCTTTTCAACAAGGAATCTGTTCCTGTAGACGTAGCTCAAATGTTTTATGCAATGTTTGATAAAACTGAACCGCTATCTTACATGGAATATGTTTACAAAAATGGTAAATTTGGTAAAAATAATTTAAAAGACGAATTTGTAAAACAGCAGCAAACTGAATTACAAAAAATAATTAACGGGCGAGTACACACTTTTAGAAATAATCCTAAACTGTTCAGAAAGTTTAAAAAAGAATACGGAATTAAAATCTCACAAGATTCTATTACAGTACAATTAGATGAAAGTAATTCATTTACTTTATCTCCATCTATTAGTAGAAGTGGTCACTTCACTGTAACAGTTAGTGGATGAAACTATAGTAGTATGGATTTACTTCTTTCGAACTTTATTGTAGATTTGCTTGGTACATTTTTACCTTTAGATGAAGAATACATTGAAAATTCACTTCTATTGGGACGTCATGTTGGAGGAGAATCTGTTTTACTTGAAGATTTTAAAGAGATTATCGCTATGACGTTGTTAGGTTCTTCGGATGACGTTAGATTTGCCCCATACGATAATGTTAAAAAAACTCTAAATTTTAGAAAAAACTACTTATTTTCTACATTAAATCAAGCAGCGGTTGTATTAAATACAGTATATGGAAATGAATCTAGGAATGTTGTTAATAATATTCGTGGAGACAAAATTCCAACTAATGGTTTAACATCCCTTGTTCATAATGCTCATAAACTTGCTGCAGATATGGTATATTCATTTGCTGATTCGCCTTATAGATTGGCTGCCGAAAATAGTATTTTAGCCCCAAAATTAGGTGATGATGGTAATTATACAATGCCTGGTTTTCTTGGACCAATTGTGCGTTCTGGTGTAGATATTAATGGTAAAACAAAAGATGTTACAGCGCTAACTTTACCAGAACTATTAGAGATTGCTATTACATATGATTACTTGGATTCATTAAATGATGAAACTGATACAATATATTTACAACATGCTAATGAAGCTGATAAATCTAGACATTGGATAATTCCATTCTTATTAAAAAAAGTAGACGTTAAAGATCGATTTTTGGATCCAAAAACAAATGAAGTACTTGAATCTGTTGAAACATATGACATTCCAACAATGTTGCGGAATTTAGCGAAAGGTCAATCTGCTCCAAAGATCTATGAAGCAATTCGATTAATAAGAAAACTTCGATATAATAATATTGTTGAAAATGTTCTTCATGATTATAATGAAGCATTTGGATTACAATTCAATACTTTTGAAAAGTTGGATGAGTGATTAGAATCTGAAAACATGTCTGTTGATGAAATACAGGCCGTTTTTAGAATGGATAGTGACTACTTATTAAGTTTAAAATATCAAGATGGCACAAATAAATATGATGAGATTAAATTATCTGAAATGTTTGCTCATCGTAAAGGTAAAATCAATTTTAAATCTGAAGTTCATGCATCTAACTTAAATGACGTTGGCAGAGTAAATGAGACATTAAAACATTATTGAGAAACATTTAACAGTCCTAAATTATTTGAAAGAAGAATGGCTAAATCTAGAGCTTATTTTGCAAAAGATATATTTGACTCTAGATTAAAGTTGAATAAAAATAGAAACCAAGCAGTTGCAGACAAATGAGGTACTATATCAGATGATTGAAAAGAAAAAATTAAAGTTAAAGACGGTACAGTTGAAACTGGAAATTTAATTTTATTTAAAGTTTTTGATAAATCTGGAAAACTACTTTCGATCAATGCTACAAATGTGGATCAATTATTAAACCCTGAAAACAAAATAGTGTTAAATCCTATTCTCGAATCTTATATGGTTGCTGACATATTATATACTAATGAATATAACATGCTATTAACCGGAGATGTATTTGGACATCCTATTAAGCGCAAGTCTGGAAAAACTACAGATAATGGTTGGGGAAGTAGTGATTTTTATGATTATTGTGAAGCTAGTAGATTGGTGGCCATGAATAAACGTGCTGTTATTTATGGTTCTTCTATTCATTCATTTCAACATGATTTAGCAAACAACCGTGGTACTGCTAAAAAAATTAAATGTGCAGTCATAAAAGACCCAAAAATAGATGTTTACACTATGATTGGCGGTTTAGATAACAAACGAATCGATGATGATGTAGATGTTTATGATGGTTCTGGATTGCAAAACATATATCAAGCAATTCTTGAACAGGAATCTTTAATTGATGCTGCCGCTGGTATGGATGAAAAAACCATTTTAGGATATAACGATAAATACTTTGGTGGACAAAAACTATTAAAATGGGCAGTATATGCTATTACAAACGAACGTAGAAGGATGTCTAAGAATTCAGACGTTAGTTTGGAAAACTTATTCAAAAGGATGAATAATCAAACTTTTGATGTTCAATTTGATTTATATAACATTTTTAATAATTTCGCAGATAATAATAATTTATATATTAGAAATTCAGACTCTAGAAAATACTATAAAGTTTTAGGAGTTGTGATGAAACAAAACTCTAGAGGTGAAAATGTATATGCTAGAGAAGCAATTGAAGTTAATAAAGAAGGTATTCCAATTAATGAAAACACAATTGTTTATTTGGATAATCGAAACAATGCTGTATATGATGTAGCTGAAGAATTTAATACTGGTTTTACATATAATACAATATATGATTTAGATCAATTCTTTGGAGGTGCGTATGAGATGGAACTCAAAGACGGAAAACTCCAATATTCTAATAGAGGCAATCATGCCGTTGCAGACATTATATGTGATTATGATCTTAAAAATCACATGATTAGTTATGTAGTCAATGCATCTGCTATGAAAGCGGGAGCAGAAAACGTAAATCAAGAGACTGCATACTATGATGATTCTGAATTAGATACAATGGAAATGTCTACTGAATACGGTGGCCTTCAAATGAATGCAGAACACGAACTTGATGATTCTGAGATTAAAGAAATGACTCAGATGATTTCTGCACTTATTGAAAAAGGTTGAAGTTCAAATCTTGTAAATGCTATATATAATGATATCGGATATGTAGTTGAAGAAGCGTTAAAAAAATTCAAAACTCCATTAGATAATAATGACTCTCTTAAACTTCGTACTATTTTTGGAAAAGCTTTAATTCAAGCATATGCAAAAGGTGATAGGGATACATTAGGTTTAGCACAAGCTTTTCTTGCAAACGCAGAAAAAATGTTAAGGGAAAATGATATTGAATTTAAATTTCCTTTTAGTGGTGCTACAATTCATGGTAGTTTTGTATCTACTGTAGCATCCTTGTTCACTAAGAGTGCAATCCGTAGAAAATATTCTGGTGTTGCTGCAGTTCTTACTCCATCTTATGATATGATTACTGTATATGGTAATCAAATGGCGGAATCATACTATGATGATTTAGCAGAATGAAGGGATAAAAATCCTAATTTTGAAAATTGGTCTTTGAATGAACTTACACAGCTTGTAGAAAAAGACGGCGTGTTTAATCCGTTCATTGTTTGAAATGATAATAAAGACTTTTATTTTACATTTGAAGATACATTGGTTGTTCAAAATGAAGATGGTACCTGAAGAAAGGAAAAGGTTTCTGGATATGAAACTTATTGAAAGTATAAACATCAACATAGTGGTCCTATTGGGATTTTGACTTCACATGCCAGGAATTTGCGTGGATCGGACACAGTATGAGAAATAAAAAAACAAGATGGATCTATTAAAAAGTATAGTGTTTATGATTTAGGAACTACACATGCTGCTAATCTGTCTGTAAAACAAAAACTTAATTCTGAGGAGAAAGAAGAGATTATTAAAGCTCTTGCATGAGCACGAAGAAATTATGATGATTATGATAGATTATTTGTATCAGAGGGAGATTTGTCTGATGATTTAAATAGTGTTATTCTAGATAATTTATTAAATAGTTCTGACTTCGAACAACTTAACGGATTCATTAATATTAGAAAATCTCTTTATAATATAGTACAGAGGCAATTAAGAGACTTGTCTAATTCTAATACACTTAAAGATGTAAGATATTTACCAACCACTGTAGAAAATGTACATGTTGAAGGTGCTGAAATAGTTCTTGGTAAAATGTGAGCCTCTCAGTTCTTATTAGAAGAAGGCGATGATATTTCTGATATACTTAAACTTGGTTCTAGATTTTTTGCAAGCAGATTGCGTGAAAAGTATAAATTGCCAGACAAAAGTTTGGATGAATACTATGATACAATCACTTGGACAAAAGATGGAAATCCGATTTTAGTTAAAATTGCATCAGATTCCAAATATGAACTTGAAGGTGTAACTACTAATAGAGATATTTCTATTGTTGATGGAGTTGCTTATTTGGATGAACGTGAATTGTGCAGTACAAATAACAGACAGTTCTATAAAGTTAATGATGGCCGCACACAATATAATGTATTGGTAGTTAATTCTGTAGAGGATTTTAAAGATTTTCTTGAAGATGCTGATATAACAATATATAAAATAAATCCAGTTTCCAATAATTTAATTGGACTTGTAGAACCAAACAATGATGGAAATTACGTATATAAGAATAATGACGGATATGATGAAACTTTATCAGAAGAAATATTTAATACACTAGATGATGAAACAAAGCTCTATATTCTAAGAAGCATAATGCAGACAAAGGGTGATTCTGGGTTTAATAGACGTTTAAATAATTTGGCAACAAGAATGTTTGATTCATTTAAATTGTCTTTAAATGCTGTTGGAGCTAGAATTCCGTCGCAAGGTATGCAATCTTTCCAACCTATGAAAATTGTTGGATTTTCTGATAGTTTAACTAATGATGTATATGTTAATAGGCACAATACTTATTTGGAAGGCTCTGATTTCGATATTGATAAAACATACATTCTTACTTATTCTGTTAGAGCAGATGGTACTATTGAAACAACTTCTAGATTATCTGATTATCTTGGTACAGACATGGCTTTTCGATTAAATTTACCAAAAAATCGTAATTTTATAGAAAGTGATTCTGATGATGCGCAAATAATTTCTGATGATGATTTACGTGTATTGCTTGATAATAAGAATAATGTAGATCTCTGAAATAAAGTTTTATCTGGTAATGAGAATATCAAGTTTGTTCGTACTAATAATTATTACAATGAAGATACATTTAATAAAAAGAAGGATTTATTAATAAAATTATTAAAAAGACACGAAAGTACTAGAATTACTGAAGATGGATTAAAGAATAGAGTTGTACATACTATTAGACAAGTTGTATTGGATCCTAAAAATCAGTTGAATTTGCATAATCCTGTTGCTATGACTGATCAAAGAAATGCAGCAGATAAACAAATGTTAGCTAAAAACAACAAGAACAAAAATACAGATTTGTCTGATGATCTTCACATGAATATTGATATTCCTTCTGCTAAATATAAAGCACAAGTCGATAATATGATTGGTAAATCATGTGTTGGCATTACGGCTGTTGCATTAAAAAGTTTCTTTGCTAAATCAGCTTACACTAATGAATTGTTACAAATGATTCCTTATATAGATGACGCTCAAATTATAGACATTTTACAGTCGATTTCATTTGTAAATCCAGCAAATAATAAGTTGACATTGCTTGCAAATGTAAATGTTGGAGATATTATTGATAAATTGAAGGAACTTGGAAGAATTGAATTAAATGTTACTTCTAGTAAATTATCAATGTTTAATAACAATGGTAAATTTAATATTATACGCTGTCTTAAATATTTTGAAAGAGTTAGTAATCGTGTAGATTGCGCTCTTCAACTTTCTGGTTTACTTTCGGCTGCAACTGATAATGCTAAGGAATTAATTCTCAAGAAGATAAATGCAACCTCTAAATTAATCGATCTTTATACTGTTGGACTTCAAATGGGTGTAAAGTTTGAAGAAATTTCAGATATAATGACGTCTCCGTTGTTTAATAGTATCGTTCGAATTTCTGAAAACAACATCTTTAAAAGAGAGGGTTCTTATAATTTGGAAAAGGCAATTGCTTTTTATCTAGATAGCGAACTACTTCCTTTGAGTAGTACAAATCTTGAAATTTTAAAATCAATAGCTAAAAATATCGCTCCAGAAGATTTATTACAAAATGGTATTATAACAGATACTGGTTTGAAGACGTTGTTGACTAATAATACGTTTGTTAATCAAATTTTAGGGGAAGTTTGTAATCTAATTAAAAACTTACATGTAAATTTAAATGACGATGGCTTTGAGCAAGATGTCTTTGAAGATGGTGTAAGTCAACCAAAATTAGACGATTATTTACGTATTCAAAATCTATTAGAAGAGTGTTTAGATAGAAACGATGTACTTTCAGGATTTAATGATTCTGATTTACAAGAACAGAAAAATAAAGTAGATCTTATCAGAAAGAAATTTATGCCTGCTGCAGAAGAACAAACTGTACTTGGTGTAATGTTAAGAATAAATCAACAAGTTCCTAATTCAGAATATGATCAGTATAGATATGTACAACAAATAGAAACGTTTGTTACAAATCGATTAAAACTTACTACAAAGTTTGATTTAATGCGTTTCTTATCTGATGCAGAATATGCTAAAAATATGACAGACGCATACGATGAAGTAAAGTCCATGACAAATATTTTAGATGTGATTCAAAAAGTACCTCATTTTGCAAAAATGTTTAAATCGTTATATGATTTAAAACGTACATTAACAGGTCTATCTAGTAGATATGAATTTACTCAGAATTTAGCAAACGAAATTCAAAATTCCAAATATGGCTTATCTCAAAATGAATTTAAGCAAATTGGTTATTATGTTAATGATCGTTTGTTAGTAGCATTTTTAACATCTAGAGGACTTGAATTTGATTTAGGTGCAGGATTAAATCGATACTTGGCTGGCGATACAAAACCAACGCAAGTGTCTAAATCTACAAAAGTAAAACTTGAAAATCTGTATGATTTAGCAACATTCAAAAACTGAATGGAAAATTATGTAATACCTGCATTAAAAGATCGATATGGTAAAGACAATGCATTTATATCCAGACTATCTAAAATTGAGGAAGAGGATTCTGTAACTGGTCGTACACGTTCTTACTACAAATTACCGCTAAATATGTTAGCAATTGATACCACAATGTCGCACAAATTATTATATGAAGATTGTTTACGTGGTTTTAATGATATCGCTAGACATAAATTTTCTGGCTGATCGATAGTGGATTTATTTTTTGTATATAATGCAATTATTAATAAAGATGCGATCGGAAGAACTTCAATGACTCGTTTATTTGAGGATATGGTTGGAAATGAAAACAATTCTAATTTGGTTACAGATTATTATAATTTCATATCCGATGTAGATAGTAATCCTGAATTAAGACAAGAAATTGCAGGTTCTCTTCGAGGTAACGATGTAAAAAGTTATATTCGCAGAAATGTTAGGAATACATATATTGAACGTGTTAATGATGATACTGGATCATATGGTGAAGATTTTACATTTTTAATTCCTTCTTTACTTGGTGGTTGAACATTAAATAAACCACATGTGGATCCGTATGTTTCTGATACTCATGAAAATGAATATAAACTTAGTGGAAACGATACAATGTCTGTATTAGAGACAGGATTAAACGAGCGATTCGGAATTACTAGTAAAATTATTGAAACTCATAGTAGTCAATGATTCTTGGATAATGCAGAAAAGTTAGGTAACGATTATTCTGATGCACCTGCGTTTATCCACTCAACTATAGATTCAGATGGAACTGTGCATACTAAAATTTATTTTAATGTGGATAAAGGAAATGCACTATCCGCTATTCATGAATTCACACACGCTATTTTTGCACAATTAAAATATTCAGCATTAAAACAAAAAGATGATAACGCATTATATTATAAAATAATGACTGTTGTTAGAAAGCATCCAATGTATGATAGTATAGCTAAAAAATATAAGGACAAATATGGTAATTATGCGACTGGTACTGATATGGATGAAGAGGTTTTTGTAAATCTTCTAGAAAACTATCTTAATAACAAACTTAGTGGATGAGTAACAGATGATATATTTAGAAGTAACACATGACCTTTAATTAGTGCTTTAAATGAGGTTTTTGGAATTGGACTTCCAGAAGATGTTGATTTGATTAATGTTGGCGCAAGTAATATCAACGATATTATTAAATTCTTTGGATCAAAAGTTCTTAGTTTTGATGATTTCGATGTATCAGAAGAAGCATTAAATTGAAGAATGGAAACAAAATGAATTAAAGATAGATTGTTGGAAAATTACAAGCATGCTGGAAACAATGGTTTAAATTATAATTGTGAATAATATGGAATGTAGATATGAATTATATCAAAATGGTAAGAAAGTAGGGTCTTACAGTGAAGCTCAACTTGCGGCTGAATTGTTGAATATAAAAACAGCCTGAAATAAAGATTCTAAACTAAAAGCTGTATTTGAAGATGGATCTAGAGAAGTAGATTTGTTTTCTATAGAATCTAAATTTGAAGCTGCTTGTTCCAGAGCAGACGGTATTAGATCAATGTTTTCCGGTAGTGGAACTAATTCGTATGTTATGTCTGGATCTTCTTCGGAAGATCCAGATATAATGAGAATTCATGATCGACAAGGATATGTGGGCATCACTAGTTTTATTGAACAATATGGAAATCCTAAATCTGGTATATCAACTCCTATTTTACCTCCTTTTGATGAATCCTCATGAGAAAGAAAGACAAGAGAAAAACTAAGTAAAGCAGGAGTTAATGATACACAGATTGATACTATAATTAAAGATACTAAAAATTCTTGAAACGATCTTCAAAAAATTGGTGATGACATTCACGGTATTTATGAAGATGTTTTTAATGATGCATCAATCAGAGAAACTAATACTTTGGATAGTTTTGGTGATGTGAGAGAATCTGTTATCTCACAAGCACAAGCTTTTAAAAAAGAATTAATTCGATTGTATGGTGCTGGAGATCCATCTAAAGTTAAATTTTATCCGGAATTAGAAATTACAGCAAAAGAATTAGATCCTGATTTAAAAATTTTACTTGAAAGTAGATCTATAACTAACGTTTGTGGAATTATAGATTTGCTAGTAATAGATTCTAATGGACAACCACATATATTTGACTACAAAACGTCAAGAAGAAAGTTTGATCCAGAAGCTTGAAATATATCTCGTAGTGGACCAGATATGTGAACTAAAGATAAGAAAGAACACGTTAAAAACCAACTTGCTGCTTATAATGCTATGCTTCAACAATATGGATTTGGTCCTGCTAGTTGTGAAGTTGTTCCAATTTTCTTAGACATTGAATACAAAGATATATATAAATCATCTATAAATCGAGTGTTGTCTGTGGATCAAAATAAACATCATGTAGTACCAGAAACAAATAATGGACGTATATACCTGAATTGAAAAAGTTTAGTTCCTATTAAGGTTGAACTTCCTGCTACTGAAACTATTGAATTGTTTAACAAATTTAAAACTTTAATGCCTGTTGATCACATTACATCTATGGAAGTGCAACAGTTTGAAGCAAGTGCGGAATGATATAAAAGAAATAGGGTTAAAGATGTTATGTCTGATGATCCTAAATATGGAACTGCACGATATTATTTTGTAAAACACGAAACTACTGGTAGACGTGAGTATGCTGTAGATGATGAAGACTTGGATAGAAAACTACAAGCTTATACTGCTGAGGTTAGAACTAAAAAAGCAAATGAGCTTACAGCCCTTGCTACCACAATTAAACAATCATTGTCTGGTACAATAGATATTGATAGTTTTATTCAAGACTATAATATATCTAATCCAGGTTTTCTGAAAACACAATTTGGAAGATATATAAATGGTGGTTGGAATTTAGTATCTGATGATAATATGATTCGAGCTGGTTTGTTTGAGTTTAGATTGGGAAATAGATCAGAAATTATAGTAATGACTAATTCGCCGATACACGATAATTTAAATCTTGGTTTAGGGACTAGTTTACTTGGCAGATTCGTTGAAGATCAATATATTGATTCAAAAACAATACTTCGTGCATCAAATGGTAATATTGAGGCTATGAAAGCAATGATTTATGTAGCTGAGCACCCTGAATTATTTACTGATACAAAAATTGTTCAGATTGTAACAATGAACCCTTGATCTGGTCATAAAACAAACGTACAGAATAGCCAATGAATTGAAAATTATAATCAATTAGTTGAAAAATGTGGTGAAGAATCTGGATTAAAATTAGTTAATCCCAATGTATTTTATGATGATTTATATGCTACAATGTCATTAGTAGATTCTTATTTGGAATCTGGAGAAAATCCAATTCATTTATCTGATCTTTCAACAGACGGTATAGGTTTAGATTTAGATGTCACATTATATACAGAAGATTTTATTCTAGACGCTTTAGACAGAATGAAGAGAAAGTTTCCATACTTAGTTAATGGTGAAACTTTTATGCAAGGTAATGAAAATGTATGGTTAGCATATAACTATTTATATTCTGCATTATTAACATTACGTGGACTTCATACTTATAGCGAATTAGAGCCTGGCCTATGACTAAAATCTGGTGTTAGAACAGGTTTATATGTAAACTCAGCTGGTTATTCTCCTTCTACAAATTTTAGAGTGTTTGATGATGTAATGCAACAATATGCATTAGAAGTACGTTTAGCCGTAGAAAAACAAGGTAGACCTTTAATTCCCGCTTTAAATAAATTTTATGATGAGATGGGAAGGGCTAAAATTGTAGGTGGAGAAGCTAAATATTTCTTACGTTGATTTAAACGTGATGCAGATAATAAAATTGATAAATCTTTTTCTTTGAAACATCCTGAAGAATTTCACGGTGCCGAGAAAGAAGCTATAGAGACATGATTGAATGTTATGGCTGAATTAAAGTATCGTGAAGATGGACAATCAGAAGAAGATTTCCAATTGAAAGTTGCTCGTGCAAAAGCAGATGAATCTTATTATGAAGTTCCATTGACAGAAGCTGCATTTAGTAGACAAGTTACTGGAGTGGGTCTATTTAAAGCCTTTAAAAATAAGGTCCAGCAATATACAGAAATGACGCAGGATATATTTGCTGGAGCTAGTGAAGATACAAATGAACGCACTAATAAATATAAATGGCGCAAAAATCATAGAAATATATTATTTAACAAATTAGCATTAGATTCAACTAGTAGAGCTAAATTAATAGAAGAACACGGAGTAGGATTTTTTGAAACAAACCTAGAAGATGTTATTTATCAGGCTTTAGTTTTATATAATAAGACTAAATTGAGTAGAAAGTATATTCCAATCATTGATGGTATGAGAGTTGCATTGCGTGTAGAAAGAGCTCATGGTGGAACTGACAATGATGCTACATTAGAAGCGTTTGATAAATTAGTAAATAGCAAATTTTATGGAGAAAATATAATTGATCCTACTTTAGTTCCATATGCAAAGTGGATTGGCGCTGTAAAGTCATTGCTTTCCAAATTACAACTCGGATTTAACTTTAGATCTTTCTTTAGAGAGTTATTTCAAGGTACTTGAATGGGACTTAGTAGATCTGGCGTTCAAATGTTACCTGGAGTTGATGCAGAAACATATAGTTGAGCAGCAACATATGTAGCAAAAGAGTCTTGAAAAAATTTTTCCAATGTTAGTTTGCTTCAACAAATGAATTCGCAATATGGTATGGCAAACTACTCCATGAGTAATATTGCCAGACAAAGACGTATGAATTGATGAGGTATTAAAAACTTTAGAACTGATACTTTATTCTTAACATCATCTGCACCAGATTTTCAACATCGTATGGCTATACTTATTGCTAAAATGAAAGCAGATGATTGTTGAGATGCACATTATTTGGATGAAGATGGCTTCTTAAAGTATGATTTTAGTAAAGATTCTCGTTTTAGTGTATATTTGAGTGGTGATACAACAAATCCATTATATATTGACCAAAAAACAGAATATTTAGAACGTATTGCAGAACTCAATCGAGTTGGAATGACTAAGGAAAACGGCGAAGCATATAAAGAAGGCGACGATTTACCTATGGCATATACTCCAAAGGAAATTCAAGCTATTAAAAATTATGCAGATTTATTATATGGTCACTATGATGATGAATCTAAATCTCTTATGAACGATATGTTTTTAGGTTCTTTATTTTTACAATATAAAACATATACTACATCCCGTGTGGAGCAATGAGTAATGACTCCGGGTGTATATAACACTGAGATGTTAGAACATGATGTGGATGAAGTGACTGGAGAAAAATTATATCGAGTTCATAATGGTATTGATGAATATGGAATGCCAAGACTTGAAATTAAAACACGATCTCAATTAGAGAGTGAAGGACGAGATTTTAATGAACTTGTAGCAAATAAAGAAATTGAAGCATGTATGTCCTGAAAAGGTATTCCTATGGAAGGTATGGCTAGGTCATATTTAAAATTTGCAACAGATGTTTTGCATTGAGATTGAGCGGAATGAAAACGAAGGTGGAATGAACCAATTGAGCGTGATAACATTCTTTTAGGACTTCATGATTGTTTGTTTATGTCATTAATGATGTTATTAATGACTGCCTTGTTTGGAATTGCTTTTGAAGGAGAGTGAACTACAGATCATCAAAAGATCGCAAGAGCAATGCAAAAGAATGGTTGAGGTCCATCATTAGCGTACAATATTGCATATGGTTCCTTCCAGGATTTTCCGTTCTGACAAGTTGGTGCATCTATGTTCAGTGATTTAAATCCAACTGCAATAATTTCTGCTAAAAGAGTTATACAGAACACTGGTGCTGTAATTATGGGAAATAAAACTATATTTCAAGCAGCAACCAATACAATTGGTGCTCTCAACGATTTACGTGGAGTGGCAAACAATATAGCTAATACTGTAGAGAGTATATAAAAAAATAAGCCCCTATACCATTTCTGGCATAGGGGCTTTTTCTATTATATAATTTTATCTATTCTATCTTTTGGATATTTTCATAAACTGTTTCCAGCATCAACTCAATCTCTTAAATCTGTTAAAATTGGTTGTACTTTTTTATTTCAATAGTCAGGATCTTCTGCATAAATTCAAAGCATTATTGATAATCCAACCATTCCACCTAAATACAATAAACCAAATGCAATTAACAGAATAAAAATAATTCAAAGTGCAGTCATTAAGTAGAGGTGATTGTGGTTGTATCATGGTGAGTCCAATCTACTTCAGCTGATGTTGCAGTTGTATAATATGGAGTTGTAGTATAAGGTCTAACCCACCAAGGTTCATAAACATATTCTACTTTTTTGTTCAAATCTTCAATTAGTTGAACTGCGTCTTTAGCTGAAATTTTATTATCGTCTAATAGTCTAATAACTATTTCTTTACTTGTCATATTATTTCTTTTAAATTGTTAAATAAATCTTTTAATGTACCATTGTTATCTATAACAAAATCGAATTTTCCTTGATTGTATAAATCAAGAACTTCTTTTTCAGATTGATGTGTTCCAGGCTTTGCAGAGTCTCGTTTAATATAAATTACAGTGCCATCTTTTTCTTTTACAGCATTAAACTCTTCAATAAATCTTAAATCAGATATTATAAAAGGTTCTTTATGTTTTAATGTTGAATTTATTCAAACTCTTCTTCCCAAATATGTTTGTAAGACATTTGTGCCAACATATTGCATTAATTGTCGAACACTTAAATACGTACTTTGTGGAAGTGGTTCTCCTGATTTAATAGCTTTTGTAAATTTATTATCAGATAAAATATCAGAATCATCTAATAGACGTTTGTCTAATATTCTAAAATCATACAAATAAACAAATTCATTCTCTTTAAAAGATCTATCTTCAAATTTATTAGTTTTTACTCCTAATATATTTGATAATACTTCTTTCAGAGGTTTAGCGAATGATATAATTTTTCATTTACCTGGAAATCTAATTTTTCTATATCATCAATAAGTTCTAAATGGCTTGGGTGCATTTAAGAGGTATTGCACCATTTCTGATGCAACACCTTTTCCGCTGTTTTTTAAACCACTAATGGCAATAATTTGGGAATTTTTCTTGTAATTCATTAGCTATAATTTGCATATCAGGATGTGCATCTTTGGCTGTTCTTAATGCAAAGAAATGTTCTCAGTCTGATTTATATCCACACATCACTATTTCTGTTTTCAAATCTAACGGTAGAATTCCTCTTGCCTCCTGTGGTGTTAATTGTTCTGCATTTAAAAGATGAAAATAACTAAATTC
>AUXO018251459.1_pt1 | contig 25643 bp, 37 predicted proteins | sample 768731 | NCBI WGS metagenome assembly AUXO01 (sample SAMN02715735, study PRJNA202380) | gut metagenome | biome: sheep rumen | host: Ovis aries | place: New Zealand: Palmerston North | reverse complement strand
GAGCAGGGGAAGAGGGATTCGAACCCCCATGAACGGTTTTGGAGACCGTGAATGATATTTCTACAAATACTTTATTTTCAACGGTTCTCCGCTATCCCGTTCATCAATACCCCACTTCATACCCAACTCTGTCTGAAAATGATGCATTTTTTGAAGCATCAATTAGGTGGAAAGCGTCCTGTAATAACAGGCGTTCTATGGTATTTTTATTGTCCCCCACTCGGGAGTACGGGCTGTCCCTTCCGCCTTACTTCGCTTTTCAGCTGGCATCTCTCCAGTTATGTATTACTCCTCGTCTTCGTCTTCGTCTTCGTCATCCTGAATAAGGCCGGTTTGTTCCATATAGTACATAGCAAACTTTGCCAGGTTCTTGTCTTGATCCCGCACCAGTCTGTCTAAGATGACTCCATAAGGGCACTCACCTGTGATGGTATAGAGCAATATGGTATGTTTCTCTGTCCTATCATCGTTCTCTACATTCATGTAAACACGCAAATCACCATTATCTGCATCCTTATAGACCTTATATGTGATGTTCGTGCAGTACCCATCAATGAATGTGCCTTCCTCTTCCGGTACCGGGATGATGTCATGCAGGTCATCTTCTTCAGGTTGAATCCACCATACATTATCAGTCCAATCTGCCATTTCTTTTGTCCTCCATAGGTGTTATAATTTTTGACCCCTTGATTAAGGTCTGAAGTTATTATATCACCATACAGCAATTTTGGAATTGTCTTATTAATCTTCTGGGATCTCCACTACCTCTTCCACATCATAAGTATCCTCAACTATTCCACCATAGATGTCATTAAAGACCCAGACGGAAACCTCTTTATATATCTCAGCGTATTTTTTCGCGATATTCATTGTGTCTAATTCAGGATCTCTACCTAATAGAAGCATTGTTAAATCATGTGATATGATATCCATCCTACTTTCATCAATTGGCATAAGTTCTCCCCTCCTTGTTTATCTATTTCTTCTATTATATCATTCCATCTTTCCAATTTCTGGACTGAGGGTTATAATAACTCTATCCCATTTATAAAGGTCCCGTCTATTTTGTGCTGCGGGGCCTTTATTTTATGCGATGAATTCTTAAAGCTTTTCGCATAACAAAAGCTGGCATCCGCCAAGCACCACCAAGGCTTCATCTGCCAGCTTTCACCAACCCAAACATAGAAAGAAAGGTATCCATGTCTGTACTTTTTATTATATCATACTGTTATCATTCACTCAATTCACTCTCTAAACTTACACTATTAATGATTTGATTTTTTAAGATTGCAATCAACGCACAACATCTGGCCATTATCCAGTTCTGTTTTGCCACCTTTACTCCAGGCTTTTATATGATCAGCGTGCATTTCTTTTATATTGAATGGCTTTCCACAGATATTACATTTACCGTTCTGTCTGTTATACATTGTGATCCTATCTGTTTCATCGAACGTACGAAGCGATAGAGCTTTCTCATCCCCAGTCAAAAGGTATTCATAAATTCCGGATTTCCTCTGAACCTCCCGATCAGCGAGGAGCAGCGGTATTCTTCTTTGAATATCATCAGTATCAACAATGTCGTCTTTATGGGCATTGTAAAGCAATCCCCACTTCACGCCCTTCATCGTCTTATCATATTTCCCGAAGACCTTTTCAACCCAGGAAAAGACATCCTCAAAATACTTCCAGAGAACATCTGCATTTTTATCTTTTCTATGAGCCTGCATATAATCAACAACAGCGTCTTTTCCGGTAATGCCTTCAAAGTCTGCGTGCCATGTAAATGCTGTCTCAAGGAACTTCTGTCTGATATAATCCCCAGACATATATTTCCCATACTTCTTATTAACAATGCAGTTTCTGCGACTGAAAAGTGATTTTGCATCCGTCAGCCAGGCACAATGATAAATAGCATTTCTTATTTCCTGTGTCTCCAGCTCTTCACCGGCAATATTGATAATCTCAAACCATTCCAGTTTTTCTTTGTCTGTTCCATCACAGATATAAACCTGAAGCTCATAATTTTCAAACCGTTCAGCATCTTCATCAAATAGATTCGGACGGTTTACGGTATTGAACCCTCCTGAAGCAGACGGGATTTTGACGGAGAACTTATTTGTTGCATATCTGCAAATAGAAATAATCCTCTGCTGTCCATCCAGGACTTCATATGTCCCATCATTGCGATCAACGAAATACATGATGTTCAGAGGGAAGCCCTTCAAAATAGTATTAATTACCGCATCACGCTTGTCATCAGAATATACATACTCTCTTTGATATTCAGGTCTGACATCCAGTTTTCCGCCCCATGCTCTTACGCGTGATGTCTGGTCATCTTCAAAGTATTCCTTGACCAGATCTCTCACAGGAACTTTGATCATATGAATATTCATCAGGGCTGCTCCTTTCGTTTGATGACAATTCGTTTGTATAACGGAGTCTTATTGATTACCGGACCATTCCAGAGGGCTTCTTTCCCATGAATTAATGTCGGTGTGTTCTTACTTAACACATAAAACTCTTCTGCTTTTCTATCAATACTGCTGTTATTAAAACTCCCTATGATCTCAAATTGATCAGGGCTGTATCGATCAAGGAAAGTTATCGGGACTCCCATTTCACCATAATAATCACAAGGAATATCACTGGTCTTCGAAACTTCTATCGCAGGGTAATTATCATAAGTCGGATATAACTCCTCATGTCCATAATAATAATTACCTCGAAGGTCAATCGGAATATGCCGCTGCGGAATATCAATATTGGTAAACCAGCGGACTCCCTTTACACGGATATACCGCCGCCCTTCCTCATCTATTCCACAATTTGATGCATTCATTGGATAATCATCAGGCACATAGAACTTCCGATCCCCTGAATGGATCGAAACACCCATCCAGAGTTTGTTCTGCATAATCAGTGGAAATACTTCCTTATATGTTACACAGTTTACATTCCCTATAATAATGAAGTCTTTACCATATTCTACCAATTGAGATATGAACTGGCGAAACGCCGAAAAGGGCGGATTTGTTACGACTACATCCGACTGTTTCAACAACTCTATACATGCAGCGCTTCTAAAGTCCCCATTACAAGGGAGCTGCGTAATGATCGGCTCATCATTCCAATCTACAACGCCATCACCGTTTGTATCCTGACTTATTTCAAGTGAATAAGCGTAATTCTTCTCATCAGGCTCATAATGAGTCGCAATCAGTCGCTTTAGTTTATATGCTCTGAAGTTTCTCCTGAAGAACTGCCAGAATTCACTGTATTCCGGATCATCACAGTTACAATAGACCGTCTTTCCTTCGAAATACAATTCATAATGGTACAACTCAGCTTCGATATCCTGCCTGGTTGTGAAGAACTCATCTTTAGGGTTTCTCTTCGCGGCATTTAAATCATTAATTCTAGGCATTTATAACCAACCTCTTTTTTTGATAAATATATTACAACAGCAGACTAAATCGTTCAATTTGGAATAAAAAAAGTCCCCGGCACAAATTGTGCCGAGGACAATCACTTATATTTGAGTCGGCCACTCAGTAGGCCCACACTATATCTACAATAGTCATATCACACTTTTATAATGAATATTCGATCTTTTTGTTGTCATACATCCACAAGGCGAGTGCTCTGTATGTCATCTCACCTACTACTCCATCAGCCCCGTCTATTCCACAAGAATATCCGTTAGTTATCAGGAAATTTTGCAGATTTCGGACTTCCTGACCCTCACTGCCATACTTTATCACATGACTTACTGGAGCCGGTTTTTGCCCTTCTTCATCCCATTCGTACAAGTGATACATCTCTATCACCTTTATCAGGCTGTCTGCATATGTAGGACTGGTTGCATATCCGTCTGCCTGGACATTCCTGCAGGCCGTTCTGTAATCCTTCTCCCCTCTTAGATTTGCATACCGGTCATACTTCAGGAATAAACGGCTGTGATCGTTTATGCTCTCGTTCCAGTTGTTGTAAACCTTCCAGGTTGCGACAACCGTTTTCGGAACTCCGTTATAATATTCTGTTGTCGGAATATCAACCGTTTTACCGGTCCAGTCCGTACTTTTCTTCATACCGAAGAGATTGTAATACAAACGGGATAAGGAACTGTTCCCTCTTCCGGATTCCAGTAATGCCTGTGCGGCTGTGAGTGATGCCAGAATACCCGTGTCTCTCATATCCTGGATAACAGCGTCCCTGATGATTGATAAGAATTCTTCAGGCGTAAAATCCGGATGATTCGGATCAACTGATATGATGGCAGCAGGCTGTTCCTCTCCATATTGAGGGACTCCATAACCTGCAATATATTTGTAATCCGTTGTGATGTCTCTGTATCCTACAGCGTCGTTGTTATTCCCTTCAATTACTATCAGGTTCTTACCGTTAACAGATACAATAACTCCGACATGATCTGATAACCCGTCATTATTCCAGTCGTAAAAGATGACATCCCCTTCCTGTGGAATATATCCTTTTGTCCTCCAGAGACCTTTTTCCTGATACAGTTTAATCATTCTGGGACAACTGCATTCAGGAAGAACAACATCTGTCATACATTCAGCACGGGCTGCTGCTGATACCGTGATTGCACACCACGGATCCGAATAGCGGGCTGCATAATTTGACGGGAGGGGAACGATAGAATTATAGATATCAATGATTTCTCTGTATTTGCCATTCGCCTCTGAATAACCTATCCAGGACTTCAGACGGTCGATATACTGCTGTCTTTGATTCATTACGACTACCCCCTTATTACTCTCCGACGGCAGCAGCGCTCTCTTTCATTTCGGGATGCTCTGTTACCTGCTGCCCCGTTGTTATCTGGAGCGGCTTTGTCTCTACTGTAAGAGTTGTTGATGCCGCCTGGTTTTTGGCCTCTGATTTACCGTTCTGTGTGCCAAAATAAAATGTCACGATAATGGTGACAATCTGGAAAAATTTCTCTCCGTCAATTTTGCCCTGCTGGGTAAAAATCACGAGACCGATGATTACGATAATAGTGATGATGCTCTTTACCTCTAAGAGCTTTTTTAACTGATCTGTCATATGAACACCTCCTGTTGTTTATGTGCGGGCGGAATTGCCCTTTTTGTTTCCATCAGAATAAAAAGGAAAACACCTCAGAATTGAAAGGCCCTCCTGCATAAGGGAAGTCCTCTCACTCAGATGAATCGAATGATTTACCTTTTTTCCTGTTGCCGTGTTGTTGCCGCTGTTGCCGCGTTGGCAACATGTCGGCAACACCCGCAAAGCCTTTAAAATCAACGGTTTCAGGCATTTTGTTGCCGCTGTTGCCGCATTTTTACATAAAACTTTTTTATATGTATATTTACATTTTTTATTTTTTTTCTTAAAAAATAGGTATATCGGCAACAAAGTGCCAGAAAAGCCTATAAAATCAACGGTTTCAGCTGTTGCCGCAAAAAAGGGCCTCGGCAACACACCCCCGAAAAAGCCCGTAAAATCAAGGTTTTTTCTGTTGCCGCAAAATCGGTATGTCGGCAACAGCGGCAACAAATATTACGAAATTATTACAAAATCACAAGAAAATACTCAAATCAGCACCAGAGCAACGATTGCTCCGATCAGTGCTCCGACAACAGTCGAAATCGCTGTCGTGATGACCTTCTCCCATCTGTCTGCAGGTTTTGATTCAATCTTATCGAGCCGCTGTTCATGTTCCCGCTGTCTGTCGCTCTGCTGTTTGACTGCCAGTGCCAGCTCCCTCACTGATATTGTGAGATCGGTTATCTGCTGTGTCTGATCCTCTACTTTTGAGACCCGCTTTTCTAAAGAGGTGATGCGCTGCCCCTGAACTGCAATATCTGCTTCTAAGTTCTCACCCATCACGCCTCCTCCCAGCCCCATACATCTGGAGCATATACATTGTAATCATTCTGACATACCCAATGTTTGTTTTTATAAGATACCTTATCACCCTTCATATAAGAATCATGTTGACCCTGCGGTTGTACCCATTCGGGCCATTCATCCAAACTCACTTCCGTCCAAAGAGCCGGTGTCTTATCAGGAGTCCAGTCATCCTGTGATGTATGAGCCTGAACGCATCTGTATAACTTCTCTCCGTATCTTATCCGAATATCAACCTCGTATGCCGTTCCTGTCACCCAGGCGGGAAAAAGATCAATCACATCAAGAGCTGTTGCGTCATCCAGTGTCTGAGAAGTCTTTTCGATTATGGCTCTGTAAGCCTTTGCTTTATCAATCAGTCCTCCCATATCAAGCCTCCTCTCCCAGCATAATTTTTGCTGCTTCGATGTATTCCTCATCAGTCGGCGGTTCGTCCTCCTCATACTCATCGATGTCAGGGAGGTATTCAGGCACTGAATGCTGTTCCGTACCTGCATTTTCGGAGTAATTTTCGGCTTTATCGTTCGTTCCAAGGGAAATATGCCACCCGCACTTATGACCGCCTAAATCGGTAAAAAAACCTGATAAGGAATAGATATGAGTGATATATGAGACCTCAACGGTCCCATCCAATTTATGGTAATTACATTTTTGAATTAACTGGATCATGTCGTCTCCTCCTCAACAATTTCATCAAACTCCGCTTCCGAAACAGAGTAATGGACTGTTGCTGCTGTCCCTTCTGTCCCAAGCGTGATTTTGTACCAGGCCGGATTCCAGCCGGGGTTATCCGTTTCTGCATCCGTATAGATATCCGTAATAGCACTTCCGCCAGGTATTCTCTGTCCGAGAGTGACTACATCCTTTGATATCCAAAGCTTCGTAAAAACGCAGCTGCTGAAAATCATCGCACCGATATTGGCAGGCCCTTTGAGCTTCATATGAGGAATGTTCTTACATCCGGAGAACGCCTGGTTAACAATCTGCGGTGTCGTGAGCTGCCCGTATTCGTTGTAGTACTGCTCTGTATCTATCTCAGTCAGGACGCAGCCGCAGTTGGAGAAAGCCTGTGAATCAACTCTGTGGATTTTTGGAGCTATTACAAGATTTGTCAGATTTGGCGTTGACATAAGGCTCGCTCCCAGAAACATTGTTACTTTCGGCAGATATGCTGACTCCATCCTGCCGTTATTTGCGAGGAACGATGCCGGGGCCTCTGTTATTTCATTTGCCCGGAATGACCGCAGATAATAAATATTGGAGTAATTCCAGTTGGCGTAAGCGGATGATTTAATAGTGGTAATGGTATCCGGTAAAACGATATCCGTGATTCCGGACGGGCGTTCCAGTGTTGTCTTCAGACAGTCGACATAATCTTCATTTGTATTGATATCTGAGACTTCCTGTGCCATTTCAAGTGGAGTCATTGTATCCGTTTTACCGGTTTTTGCCCTGATCGCATTTGCGATATCAGTAAAAATAGATGTTAAAGACATTGGATCACCCCCTTAATATGATGCGTTTAATGCATCCGTTATCTGAGCCTGAATCTGTGCCTGGACATATGCCTGCACACCCCCTGATGTAACCAGTTTTGAACTGTTTGCAGTGGGTGTTGTATCCGGTGTGTCCCACTGTGCAGCAGATGATGCTGTCCCAGGAGTTGAAAGATAAGCACCTGCTGCCGCTCCTCCAGGTAATCCATAAACATTGTTATATGCATTATCCTCATCGATAAGAGCAATATAGACGGCATTTCCGGATGTTTGACGGCGGGCCTTCATAAGTTTCTTATCGTTGTTTGTGAGCGTCTTTGCGGCTTCAATCTTCGCGTCTGTTTCAGTCTTTGTGTAATAGTCGGATAAATCGACGGACTGAGTACCAAGCTGTTCCCAGTTCCCATTTACATAGATGTATTCGATGTACAGATTCTGTGATGATGCGGACGGATCAGTCAGAAGATAAACCGTTGTAGGACTGATATCTTCTGTCGGAAGTGTCTGAACAACCTGGATGGCAAATTTCGGAATAGTGGAAATCCTCTGATCCGTTTCAGCCTTCGTGTAATAGTTTGCCAGGTCTGAGATAACCCCGTTAATCGCTGCCGTCAGAGCCTGATGTGCTGTTTCCGCGTCTGCCTCTGTTTCGTAATCCAGGAGGTCTGCAGCACCTGCAAGTCCCAGATCATGACTTGTTTTGTTCCCTGAAAGAACAGTGCCGTTTATGGAGGGTTTGTTCGTCAAATCGGTATAATCCGTTGTACCGGGTTCTCCGGGGTCTCCCTTTTCTCCGTCATAAATCTCACCGTATTTTGTTCCGGTTTTATCCGTGACGGTAATACGGATTCCGTCTTTCGGAGTGGTGATATCCTCCACCTGAACAACTGCTCCTGGAATATCCAGTTTCATCTTAATTTCCTGAGAAAGTGTTCTGATATCCATTAGATTTCCCTCCTGTCTACCGGCTGCAGTATTTTGACATCAACGATATCTTCTGTCTGATATGCTTCCGATCCTTTTGTTAGTACATGACACTGCATCTGTGCTGTTCCTTCCTGGAACATTGCGGTTTCTGCCTGTGAAAACGCCGCTACTGCCATATTGTCGGTAATAGTCAGCGTCTGATTTTTCAGGCTCTTTACGCTCTCAGTTTCCTGCTGTGATAACACAAGCCGGATATCTTCAAAGGTTGATAAATCCAGTTCTTCATCCGTTGTTTTGTCATAGAGCCTTATTCCGATCTGAGGAGTTGTATATCTCCAGATCTGGATTTTTTCCTGTGTATCTAATTTCTGCATAATTGCCCTCCTTCTTATGTGAGATCGAAATATTCTTTCGGGACTTCGAAATGGTAATAAAGTGTTCCTGTTGCACCGGCATGAGGAATCCGCGGTGATGCATATACAACCCTGATGCAGTTTTTCTTTCCCTCTGCTTCCTCTGCCGGCATATCTTTATAAACAGGGAATTCTGCCCAGGCATTAACCTGAATCAGGTCTGCCGTCGTACTGAGGACATCATCAACATCCACAACTGTCTGACCTGATATAGAACCATTACCGCCGTTGAAAGGGGTAAAACGGACCCATAGTTTATAGGGTACATATGAGTATTTTTGGCTGAGTTTTGGCAGACTTGAAGCTCCGCCCTGACCTAAATAAGCCTCATAGTAATAGACCGTTTCTGCAGGTCTTCCGGTCTGAGCGGGAATTGTTTTTGGAATCCATTGTGTATGTCTTGGATCCATCGTTATCATTCCATCCAGGCTCCATACATCTTCACCGCCTCCGCCGCCTCCGCCGCTCGTCTTTTCATCCGTATAATCTTTTGATTCCTTTATGGCCTGCTGGATTTGTCTGTCAGTTTTCGATGCCTGACTGTGGCTGTAACGGATCCTGTGCTGTACTTCCATATCCAGGGGCGCTGCAATATCTCCCCAGCATCCTTCCTCATAAAGGCAGGAATAACTGTCAAACGGGATATACCAGCTGTTTTCTCCGAGCGTTATCTTTACCGGGTCTCCTATCTCCAGGAGCGGGTCAAAATATGCTCCCGTGATGGAAAAGCCCTGATACAGTTTCCCTGTTACCTTCAGAAAGACCGCGTCCGTTATTGCCTGTGTTGCTCCGTCATATTCGCCTTCAACCGTATAATCAGTGATTGTTCCTGAAGTGAATTTTTCGTTTGCTGATTTCTTTAAGATGAGCTGTGATATCATTGTCGGATTTGATGTAATCCGGATATCCGCAACAGATTTGATTTCAGAGACAGAAGTTGTTACCTGTCCTGTCAGAGGAATCAGTCTCAGTTTCCCGTCCTTCGTCATTGTCCAGTTTCCGCCTGAAAGAATAGCGATTTCGGACAAAACCTCTCTGACGGTTTTATATGACGGTTTCGAGATATTACCTGATCCGATCTGACTTCTGGAATCCAGTGAGACTCCAAGTTTTGTACAGATGGCAGCTACTACTGCAGTCGTACTTTGAGGCCAGGCGGTATTATCAGAATCACCGCTTCCGTCATCGTAATAATCCTGTTCTGCCAGAAGAAGAGCGTCATATGCCGTAATCGTTACCAGGTCTTCATCAATATCTTCCGAGATGGTATCCAGGTAAAAAACTCCCTGCATTACCCAGTCCGTTTTTACATCCCTGTCTCCGTCTGTCAGTCTGCAGTATGGAATAACCCGGACAACTCCGTCCGGAATACTGCCTGTGATATCCAGGAGCGTTACGGAAAACTGAGCGGAACAGACATTGCCGATACCGAAAGCATCATAGAGGGCGTGCTGTATCTTAAAGTCCCCTGCTGCCATATTCTCACCGTAATAATCTGTCCCGCCGATATTTACTTTCAGTTCCATATGACTGTCTGTTGTGTCATACAGATTTGTCCAATTAGTCGGTGCTGTTATCATCCATTACACCTCCGTTATTGAAAAAGTGGTTCCCTGCCAGATGGTTTCTCCGTTCTGTGATATCAGCGTTGTTCCTTCCACGGATGAACCGTAAAAGGTTCGTGTTATCTGACCATCAATAGGATCCAGATATGTTACATCAATTGTTTCGTGATCCAAGGCCTCATTCAGTGCCTGCATCATACTCATTGTCAAATCACGACAAGAAACGGATAACTTCCGTTTGGTTGTTATCCGCTTCCGCTTCATTTCCCCTATTTTATTTCTGCCTGATTTTGAGGCATCTATGTCATTCCTGGACCACTTTATACCGCCTGACAGGATGAAATTTGTAAAATCAACACCGTCGATTAGAAAAATAGCGTCGTTCATGCTGTTCCTCCCATCCTGACCATATTGTTGAGCGTTTCTTTGGTAACCTGACCAAGAACGCGTCTGTCTACCATGATTACATGTCCGTCTTCGACTGCTGAAAGAATAGACTGTAAGACATTCAGGATTTCACCGTTTCCGGTCTCCTCTCTCACAATCTGTCTCATCAGTCCTTCCGGTGTTTCCAGGTTATTCCCTGATGTCTGATCACCGAGTTCTGCAAGAAATGTCCGGTTCGGAGGAATCACAGCGCCCTGTGCCAGCTGTGGAATTGTCGGTAATTTGAACAGCTGGAAGTCCGCTGCCGGAATAATCGTTTTACCTCCGATATTTACCTCATCCCACTGCAGATGCAGTTTGTCATTTGCCCATTCGATAAAAGTATTCAGGAGTGCAATTGCGGCGTTTATGCCTGACTTTATCGCACTCTTTAATCCTTCAGAAATTGTACTGAACTTATTCGTCCACCATTCCGCCGTAAAGATCTGTTTGATATGTTCATCCCAGAACGATTTAACGCCGTTCCATATTTCTTCCACTTTTTCTTTGATAAAGTCCCAGTTAATTGCGACTGCTCCGACCCAGGCTGCAACACCTAACATCAGGAGTGCCACACCTAACCCGATACCAACACCGGTACAGATCAGGATAAGACCGAGAACAATAGCAACTGTTCCGGCAATCTGCAGAATACTATCCAGGTTCTCAGGGAGCTTTTCTTTCAGCGTATTCCAGTTGAGGGCCGCCGCTCCAACAAGGGCTGCTGCTCCAAGAGCAATCAGGGCAATACCAACAGGAAGTGCTACTCCTGTCAGACATAAGAGAAGACCCAATACAACAGCGACTATTCCGACAATCATGATGACCTTCATATGTTCCTGAACGAATTTCTTTACCGTATCCCAGTTTAGAGCCGCTTCTATTCCGAGAAGAACCGCTCCTGCCGCTATCAGTCCGATACCAACAGGAAGATTAACCCCAGACAGTGCCAGAATAAGACCTATCACAATCATAGTTATGCCGGTCAATTCCAATATGGTATTAATCGCTTTTTTCGTTTTTTCCGGTAATTCGTTCCATTTCTCACCAACTGCTCCGGCAATCATCATTGCTCCGATCATCATAAGTGTCAGACCGAGCGGGATATTCAGTCCGGAAAACGCCAGAATAGCACCGAGGGCTAACAGGCAGCTGCCGATAAAAATATCCAGCTCCGTAAATTTATCTTCAAGCTTTCCCAGATCGAACGCATCCCAGTTTGCTCCTTCAGAGGCTGCTTCATTTAACTTTTCCAGGGCGGAATTATCTGTTCCGGAATTACTTCCTGAATCAGAACCACCTGCTGCCAGGTTCAGTTCATCGAACCCCGCAAGATATCTGGATGCTCCCTTTGCGGCTTTACCGACCGCCTTAATACCCTTTTCTTCTTCTTTTGTACCTTTAGTCAGTTTCTTTGCGGCTGCTATTGTATCTTCAATGCTTTTTCCGAAAATAGCAGAAACGCCCCGTGCCATATAAGAAATCAGGACTGCCAGAATATTTACGAACTTTGTGAAAGCCGGAATCACGACCTGGATAATCGGAGTTGCGAGTGTCAGCAGTGCTCCCTTTAATGAGTTAATCGCATGCATCGCTTCCGCATCCTGTGAGATAACTTCACCGAGGAACTCTCTGATTCCTCTGAGTGCCCTGGTAATCATGGTAAAAACAAAGACGCGGGCTGCCAGTTTGTTAATTCGATTTAAAACCGCTCCCGCCTTTTTCTTTGCCTGCTCCAGCATATTTACCAGGCCCTTGTATTTGCCCGCTTTTTCGATCTGAATTCTCACATCTCCTGCGGCTGCTGAAGTCTCCTCAAGCTGTCCTGTTATCTCAGCGTGTTTCGTTTCCTCTGCATCCAGTTTGGCAGAAAGTTTATCGACTTCCGAAACCTGTTTGTTATATTCCGCCGTTGCTTCTTTTATCTGTGCCTGAACACCAGGTATCTTATCCTCTGCCGCCATCATCGCTTCTATCTGCTGATTCGGCGTATTACCTTCCAGAACCTGTCCGGTCTTTACCTGTTGAAGACGCGCCAGTTCATCTTTTAAACCTTTTATCTTCCCGCGGGTTTTTTCCGCCGCGGCTGCTGCTTCCTCAAACATCTCCTGCAGCTTACTCTTCTTCTCATCACTTTTCTTTACGTCTTCCTCAATCTTTTTGACCTTCTTTTCGAGGTCCTTATATTGCTTTTCAAGAAGTTTGTTATCCAGTTCAGTTTTAAAGGTTATGGTTCCGTCTGCTGCCATTTGCCATACCTCCGTTTCTTAAACCAACCACTCAGACAGCGTCTCCTCATCCGCTTCTGTATAGCGTGATTTTATGTCTACTAAGTGTCTGTTTCTTCGATAAAACTCCGAATCTTGTTTATCCAGTTTTATCCCTTTTGCTTTTTTCGATCTGATACCGACCACCTGTGAGTAAAGACATTCACCGATTTCGTAATATGCCGCCAGAAACGACCACCAGTGCAGATATTCCACTGCTCTGACCTCATAACCCAGAACGCGGTTTACCGGTGAAACGATAAGAGAGAAGTCCTGCTGCCAGTCCATCAGTTTCTTACCGTTTGTTTTCGGAGCTTCATCCCCTCCTCCGATAAACCAGTAAAGGTAATCGATTGCCTCCTGGTAATCCGTCTGCGGCATCTCATCAAATTCCGGATAAAGGATTTGTAAACATAACAGCCCTCTTTCATCATCTGATATCTCAGAGTCATTCATAATCTCAATCATATCCAGGGCTGCTCTGTAATCCGTCCGAAGGTTATATGTTTTACCTCCGATATCCGCTTTTGTTGGTAAATCATAAACCGCCATATTACTTCATCTTCCTGTTATATTTCATCATCAGTTTGTTGTATTTGCTGGTATATGTCTTAACCCGTGGATCAGTCTTATCAGCTTCCCTGTTATATGCATCATGGACTTCATCTGCTATTGCGAACAGAAGATTAATCCATACCGGAAGGCCGTCTGCCATACTGTAACAGTTCATATCCCCGAACAGAGCGTCAGAAACGCCTTCACCGAGAATACCGTCGATAATTTCCCTCATCTCAGCATCCCGTGTCCGTGCGTACTCAAATGTCTTTACTCTGTCTGCATTCAGTGCTTTCACTTCCTTCTCGTACTGAGCCTGTTTCTTATCCAGGTCATCGAACGCCCTGAAGAGTTTCTCAGTAAAGTTTGCGTCAGTTGGATTGAAAGTGATATCTACAGTGTCATTGATTCGATATTTAACAAGACCAGTTGCAAATTGTAATGTTTTCTCTGCCATATGTTTAACCTCCCGAATAGTAAAAAAGACCCCGCTCATACAGCGGGGTCATTCATTGTCATTAGTCAGCCGTAAATGTAACTGTTCCATCAGCTACAGTCGCTGTACCTGTTTCTCTCTTACCGCCAAATGTAACATCAATCGGCATTCCGACATTACCGCCGCCTTCGCCTCCAAGTCCAGTGGGCTTTACCATCGAAGAGGGATAACGCTCTGCGAAACATGATGTCTGTGATGTACCGGCATAAGCATGAACCAGCAGTAAATCCTGTGCTGCCAGTGCCTGTGCATCCTGATCTTTTACGGCGAGATTCCAAATTCTAACCTGTGCCTCATCTCCTGCATCCAGCGGACATGGATCGAAACTCTGTGTGATAATGGGCTTTTTCATTGTCGTATTGACATTACCCAGGATATCCTGTGAGCTTTCATCAGACCAGTCGAATTCCATCGAGGAATCTTCAACTCTCTTACCAATTGCCTTCCATGTCGGAGATGCATATGTGCCGGTGTTGAGATATAAAATTAAAAGTTCGCGGGCAATTGTCTGCCCTGAAACAGTATTAAAACTTATATCAGCCATGGATTGTCTACCTCCATTCTCTTAGTGAACTGTACGGAAATCTGTATCATATAAACGGCTGTGCCTTCATCTTCCGCGGAATAAAGGACTCCGTTCTGTGCTCGTATGACTTCCTGTTTCGGATCATCTCCGAATACCGGGGCTTTGCCTGTTGCAGACTGTTCCTGAATCCATTCCTGGAAATCCATCTGCCATTCTGCGTTCTGTGTCGCCTCCGTATCATCCCCAGGCGGTTTATAAAAGACCGTATATAATGCGAAGTTGTACTGATTACGAACCGTTGCATTACCGTGTATATCCTTTGTCCTGGATAACTCCACAAGACCTGACGGAAATAATCCGCCGTTTACCGGTATCTGATCCGTATAATCAAGATGGAACTGTGAGATGATATCGTAATTCGGATATGACTTGATAAATTCTCTCATCTTCTCTATTACTGTCATATATCATCCCTCCTCAGCAGTGCCCGTTTTACAATCAGTTCCGCCTCATAATCCATCATGGTTCTATCCCAATAAGGACCTGCCAGTTTGTTATGTGTCCTGGTATAATTCAGCGGCTTTCCGCTTTTACCCACTCCGTAATAAAGATAACGGGCATATGGAGCATCAACCATGATTTCATCCGGTGCCGTCTTTTTTGTAAGAACACGGGCTGTTCTTCCCGTCTTCCAGGGCATATACCTCTGCATTGCTCTTAGCGTATACTTCGTTAACTGCTCCTGGAGTTCTCCGTCTGGAGTAATACCGAGCTCCTTCAATACATCTTCAATCGGCTTCATATTAATCTTTACATCCATAATCAGCCTCCTGATTCTACATGCGTCTGTATTCCGTCCCAGTATTTCGGGTCTGCGTTACGGATAACAACAAGACCTTCAACTTTTCCGGGAATAAACTGCGCCCATTCCTCACGGGTGGAAATATCGGGTCCTTCGCCTAATATCACCTTATCGCCGGTATGAAGTTTTACATCTTCACCCGGAATAATCAGGAGGAAAGAATTAACATCCCTGCTGCCTGTTTTGGAAATGGTTCGTGTTGCGTCAAATTCGAAGAACGCCCTGTCATAAACCGTTTTGGTAATCTCATCATCTGTCTTGTGATAGACCGTCACCGTCTGAACGCATAAATCAAATATGCTGTCAAGAATATCTCCGTACATCATAAGAACCGTGCCCTCCCTGCTTTGCGGTAAGGCGTAAATGTCTTCTGGAGAACTCTGTCGATCAGGTCTTCATAAACAGATATCTGTTCAGATGTCTTAGCATATGTCCTGGAAACAGAAACGCTTCCTGTATCATTCGATTCAGAAACAACATCTGCTTTTCCATCCTGGACTTTGACCGCATCCTGTCTGTACAAATAAATAGCGATTTCAGCGACTGCATCCGGAATATCCGGAATATGATCACATCCGAGAAAAGCCTTAATCCGGCTTTCAGAAAGTCTTATGTATTGGGCCGCTACATCAGCGGTTGCCCCTGTACGGAGCATAAATATCTGCCGTGCTGTCATAGTCAGCCTCCTTTTTTAAAAAAACGGGGGAAAGGATTACTCCCTTCCCCTGATCATTAACCCTGTGTGATGTTGGATACGAAGATACCGCTCTCGTCTTCCAGATAGAACAGAACACCCATAAGAATAAGGGTCTCAATTCCTGCAGTGGAGAGGTCTCTGCCGTGAGTGATACCAACCAGGTTGGACTCATCGAATGCCATATCGAAAGCTGCTGCTACATCGCCGTTTGCGGGAACATAGACACCGTTGATATTCTCAACAGCGGTTGCGAAAACCTTGTGAGCTGTTACCTTCGGAGATGCAATAACGGTACCAAGACCCAGGAAATTCTTCAGATAAGAGAAACCGAATTCGTTCTCCAGGGTGATAGTATGGTCAGCCATATAATCACCGATATCACTGGTATTAACGAAGAAGATCGGAGTTGCGTCTGTGTCATCGAAATAAGTCTTAACAGCAGACCATGCCTTTGCACAGGATGCCTGCAGTCCGGCACCGGCTTCTGCAACACCCTGACCGCCGTTCACCATCGTGAAGAACTTATCGATGATTTCGCCTCTCTTTGATGCAACCAGTGCTCCGTCGCACTCATCAATAGCAATAGCTCTTCCCTTCTTCTGAATAGCCTGTGCAGAAGTCAGTCTGCGGACAGGATCAAGTTCCAGGGTTAGAGGAGTGAGGGGCTTCTTCTCGACCTTGGACAGCGGGATGATCTCGCCTTCACCAGGCTGCTTTGCGCCCTTGGTAACAGTGGTATGATAACGATTGACAACAGTGCCTGATGCCATCGGAACCATATTGGTAACACCGAAAATTTCTCTCATGGTGTTGATATTGTCATGCAGTCTGTTTGCATGGTCAATGGAAATAGCGGGTTCGAGGTCAGCGGAAACATTGTAATTCTCTTCTGCCTCAAATGCCTGATAGATAAAAGAAAAATTGTGCATATCTGCCTCCTTAATTACGGTTTGAATAATTTAATGTTGTCGTTTATTGCTTTTCTGCGCTTTGCCGGATCCTGGATTGCCATAATCTGTTCCTTCGTCATTGTTCCCTGCGGCTGTGTCGTTCCGATCTTCGGGGTCTTACCCTTCATGGCATCCTTGACCTTTGCCTGGACATGTGTATTGAACAGAGTCACAAAACTGTCTACATTCGCTTTTGTTGTTTCGGCATCCGTTGTAATCAGTACATTCAAGAGTTCGTCTGACAGATTGATATCTTCAGCAGCCAGCAGTTTCCGGGCGGTCTTTGCCATCTCACCCCGTGCTTCCTTTTCTTCCAGTTCGGTAATCTTCTTCTGGAGAGCGTCTGCCTTCTCCTGCAGTTTCTGTTCCGCTGTCAGCTTTTCCAGACGGGCTGCCTCTGCTGCCGCTTTTGTTTTCTTTTCGGCTTCCGCTCTTTCGCGTGCCAGTCTCTTGTTTACAATCTTGTCAACCATCTCGTTGAGTTCGTCCTCTGTATAAGTCTTTCCCTGATCATCAGTTCCAGTCTCATCTTCAGAGCCTGTGTCTGTGTCATCTGCAGCGCCTTCATCTTCGAACGCCTGGTACAGATAACCGTTGTACTTTCTGTTTACAAAGTGCATCAGCATCATTACTTCGTTAAGTGTCATATCTACCTCCCTATTTGTTGAAGGGGTTTTGCTTCCCCTGTGATAAGCTCCCGTAAAGTTTTATGACATTCACGCCTGGTCTTCCGTAACTTTTATCGACATTCACGCCTGGTCAATTTTGTTTTTCTCCAACCAACTGAAAATCAATCTGTTCAGGATATGCTTCAGAAAGAACTTTACATCCTGTCAGAAAGGCATCCAGTAATAGTTCTGATTCAGTGGATAATCCGTTGTGATTAACCAGAAAAAGTCCCTTACTCAGAATCATATTCGGTGTGTCTGAAGTAAGGGTTTCTATTGAGTATTTGAGTGTATGTGTCAGTGCCGTAACAGCAGCACATGCTTCTATTTCCTGTTTTGTCGGAGGAACCTGTGTTCCTGCGTGTCCTGATATATTAACGCCTTTGTCCGTAATTCGAATTTGTATCATTTTCGCCCTCTAAAACCGGTACTGCTATACATCTGCACCAGGGATGAATTGGCGGGTAATTTACCCCTTTTACCGCATCAACATACTTGAATTCCATCCCTTCCAGTGCTCTGCAGTCTCCACATACTTTTTTGTCATGAGCCGTCACATAAATATATGATGCTGCTCCTGATAACTCACGCAGCGTCTCAGAGATACCGAAAGTGTTCTCAGTGTACTCCTGCTGCCTGGTTGTATAATCAGATCGTTTTACATAGTCGTCTTCAATCAGATCGAGGATTACCGGTAAATCATCTTCTCTGATAATCGACCTGTCGATATCCTGTGTGAGTCTGTCAAATACTCTCTGTTTCCCCTTCGTTATCAGTTCCATAATTCTGGATTTTTCCCCTTTGGGAATAAGAGAGAGGTCTTTTCCCTCCCCCTTATTTCCATGGGTATTATGAAAGGAAGAACATATGAGTGAAACCGTATCGGCGTGGGTTTTGGCATAAGATATGTATGCGAAATCTATTTCATTCAGGAGGATTTCCCACAAAAGATAATGCAGTAAGTCTCTTCGAGTGCGACACTTTCCGGTCTGCCGTCTCTCTTTTACTGTAAGCCTGTTACGGTCTCTATTTGTTAGAGGTTTGAAACAGGAATTGTATGTGATTTTTTCCCCGCCGCATAACTCTAAAAAGAACCAGAGCAGCAATGCCCTGATTCTTTTAGCGGTTTCCTTATGTCGTTTATGATATCTCTTAAAGGATTTGGCTTCGATCTTCTCGATATCCTTCAGGAGTTTATTAATCTGCTTCTGTTTCATCGTTCGTCACCCTGTCTGTTTCATAATCAACGGGTTCTGCTGCTTCCTCATCTTCTCTTCTTATCTGATCCAGTTCCTCATCGACATCATCAACAACAGAAGTCAGCGTCTCCAACACTTTACGCTTCGATACAATTCCCATCAGTTTATTTGCGGTCTCTGCCTGACTTTCGATATCAAGAGGCAGATTCGGAGTAAAGGAATATTTCAGTTCATGCCAGTCCTCATCATCCATCGGACATAGAGGACATCCGAATATGATTTCATATTTTTTGTTGAGTGCTCCGGCGAAATTTCTTTCCGCTGTCTTCATGACATTCAGCATCTGCATCGTCTTATGTTCCAGTGCTATGCCGCTGCTGGTTCCATATGATTCATCAGAGAAATCACAGACCATTGCGATTGTATAAATAGACTTTTTCAGTCTGTCCAGATGAGCGTCTGTTGTCCCTGGATCAGCTCCTCTACTCAGGAATGCGGCAGAACCTGTCTGTCCTGCTTCAAGAGGAATATTCAGAACCTTTGCATCACGGAGGAACTCAATCTGCTTTTCATCCAGAAGAGGGCCGATAACTGCGAGAATAGCATCCGAAATAGATTCGATGTCATTTGCTTGATTTGATATGGCTGTATTGTATCCGTTGATCATTTCAAGGACGGGTTCATAAAGTCCGATATGTGCGTCATTCAGACAGTATTCAACCGCCGGAACTCTTCCGAACGGATTGATACGGCTTTCCGTAAAACGCAGTGTCGGATCGATGGTGAAATATGTGATTTCCTCAGAATTCGAAACAGACCCGATTGTCACATCAGTCTGTCCGGGCTGGTCATAGTAATGGACGAAATATAACGGTTTCGGAGTAATGGAAGTGTCATAGATGATAAAACTGTTCATCGCACTTGTGACAGCGGTTCTGATATTTGCGTCCTCATCCACATAGATAAGTTCATATGCAGTACCAAGACGGATTGCCTCCATCAGGATCTGACTGAGTTTATGGTCTTCATCCTGTTCCTCATTCCAGTTGTTGACCCACTCAGCAACCTCTGTTTTATCACCTGCTGCCGAAATCTTAATCGGATTCCCCAGCATAAAACCGCAGAAACTGTCAGTGATATGCTTTGCGAAATTGACTGCAATTCTGTTATCAGGCTTCCAGGGCTTTTTCTTCGGTTTATGGAAAATCAAATAATCTCCGAAATAAGCCCCTTCCAGCTCTCTGTATCTGGTTACTGCTCTTGTTTTATTTGCATTGATAAACTCCGTCAGTTTATCTGCTGTCAGCGTCTCTTCCGCCGGCATCCTGTAAAGATATTCGTACATCAATAGCCTCCTCTTAAAAAACTGCCTGTATTAATACCCTGCTGCCCCTGTGTCATACTGCGCAACAGACTTGCGCAACTATCAGGAGCATCATCATGCTGTGCATCTTCCGTATATCCCAAAATCTGCTGGATATATTCCGGATCCGTCTCATCAATCCAGTAGATGGTATTCCAGTGCTTTCTCAGAATCGTTGCAATCTTCATATATTTATTCTGGTGCTCATGGTATGGTTTTGTGGAAAAGCCTCTTGCCTTCAGTTCTTTATCCAGGTATCCCTTATCACCGTTTGTTTCTTCAGAGATTGTTCCCGCCTGGAACTGAGTATGGTACATCTCCATCTCATTCAGGCACTGATCCACATGCTTTCGCCATAACTTTCCAAAACCGATAAAACGGTCTCCGTCTCTTTTTAAAATCGTATAAGCGGTATAATCCTCTCCGTCATATGCTGCATCAATATGAGCCTGTCCGCCGTATATGGACTCTGACTCTTCGGCAGGAAGCCAGTTCGCCTGCTTGAACAGTGCGTTCTCATCTGCAATATGCTTGAGCTCGTAGTTGGCCGCAAATAATGACGGGGTCATACTCTCACGGAGTTCGGATAACTCTTCAGGCGTAATCAGCCCTGTTGTATAACAGTCGTATTTTTTTATTGGAGCCTGTTTTCCCATCAGCTCAAACGCATCATGTTCGCTCCACGGCGTTCCGGTATTTACAAACCTTCCGCCTCTGTTTCTTACATTCCGGAGTTCCTGGTAGATACTCCTGGTATGTTCTCTCTCAGCGTTCGAGACACGGTCTTTAAGAGTAACAATATCGTCCGTTACAACAATATCCGCGTGTCGTCCTGTGATAGATGCATTAATACCAAAACCGGATATTTGTGCCTGTCCTCCAACTCCCTTATGAAGATTTGTATCAATCTCAGACTGAGTGTTTTTCCCCAGTCTCAGATCATGTCCGTATATGATCTGACACATCCTCTGAAAGCATCCGGACAGCAGAATATTCTGTGTCTGTTTGCAGATATCAGAGACATTCTGGTCGGTCTTTCTCATGTACATAATGGTTTTATCCGGATGGATTAACAGACTGAGTGCGAAAAACAAAGACAGGGTTGTTGTTTTAAAACTGCCTCTATGACTTTGCAGTGTCTGGTCCTTATCTTCAAAAAGGAAATCATGCAGCCACTGTGAGTGGAGCTGAGTCATATCCTTATATCCAAGCCAATAAGCAATCTGGACGGGGTCATCCCATATCAGATTCCATAACTGCTCCCTGGTAGGCATTACTGCTGTCCCTTCTGTTTGAAGAACTCATCCATAAGGGCTGTCGTATCATCATCAGTAGTAACTTTGACCTTTTCTTCCTGCTTTAACGAATAACCATGACGGCCCATCCATAAGCCTGCAAGCTGTGTCGGAATCACGCCTGTTTCCAGTTTGTTCCGCACATCTGCCTCACATTCGTTCTGCATGCGTTTAACAAAGTCAACATATTTTGGATTATCCGCATAATATTCGTAAAACGCCTGCTTAGTAATTTTGCTCCAAACGCAGAATCCGTTTATCTCATAAGTGACAGATGCGGGGACTTCTTCTGTTACGAAGTGTCCCTCTCTTGAATTGAACTGTGTCTTCAATACAGTCCTGTGATCACACCAGTCTTTATATGCTTCCCAATCAGCAGCCATCTCTGCCACTGTCTTCCATCTTCTTGGTCTTCCTGCTTTTGACATAGTGGCCACCTCCTTTCAATCTTCGAGCCATGACTCATCCAGTGTATGGACTGCGTTTTCCTGTCTGAGTTGTTTTAACGCCTTTATGAGAGTCTTCAGAAGTTTATTTCCATCCACTCCGTATGCATCGGCTGTTCTACGGACATTCACAACATCACATACTGCCATCATTGTCAGGATTTCCTCTACTTCCGGATCCATCAACAGCCTCCTCTTACAATGATTTCTTAATGTACGAATCCAGCCATTTTAATGCAGCTTCTTCTGTCGCCGCTGGTATATGTGCTTCGCCTTGATATAACAGCTCGCCATCCAGCCCAGTGCGACTACTGGTGATAACACATCTGTAATCATCATCTGTGGGTTTGCGTTTGTATTTCCCGTTCTGCTTAATATCTGCAATGTGATAAAGAAAATAATTTGTATATTTTTCCAAACCGTCAAAACGGATAATATAGAGATATAAATCCTCGGAATTGGTTATTTCGTTTTCCATACTATGTATCTCCTTTCCCTCATAATGAATTGAAATAGTGATCTTTGACCTGTTTATATCTATGTCCTGAACCAGGCCATCCGCCTGAACAGAAATAAAAGACATTCGTGTCTATCTGTTCTGCCTCTTCCAGAAGAACTGCTTCCATCGCGTCTTCCGGCGGGGCTTCCACTGCCTTCTTAAACGCCTTCGTTCCGACAACAGAAAACTGCCCTTTCTGGTAGATGACATCTGATATTGTGTCTGGGAATTTCGGACTGTTCTTCCTGTTCAGAACAGTACTGATAACATATCTCATCCCGTCTGTCCCCTGGTTCCCTGCTTCCCTGTATGCAACTGCTGCTAAAAGATTTCTCTCATCAGCAGTAAAAAGGACTCTTCCCGTAGAAAGAGTCCGTGGTTCCTGTTCCTGTCCGTATACCGGTATCTGTAATATCAGCATCAGTGCCAATATCATATAAAGTATCTTGTGTATCTTTAGCATCTAATGGCCTCTTTCTTCGTGCCCTGTTTATCTCATCCCTGTGGGCTGCGTAGTACTGTTTGGAGTAGGCTTTCGCCTCTTCCCTGTGCTTCTTTCTGTATTCTGCCTGATAGGCTCGTTTGGCGGCTTTCTGCTCTTCAGTCTTTTGTCCCTTGTGTGCCAGATAATACTCATGAACTTTCTGCTTTCTTTCTTCTGCAGTCATCTTCTTTCTGGGCGGCTTTGGCGGCATCTCGCTTTTTTTCTTCAGATATCTTTCATGCTTTTTCCTTTTGAGCTCTTCTTTATGTTCTTCGTAATACCGCTTTGCAGCGGCTTTCTTCTCTTCCTTGTGCCGCTCATAGGACTCGTGATCATATCCCCGCCGCTTGGCCTTGTTCTCTTCTTTATGTGCGTGATAATACTTCAGACTGGCTTTGCGTCTTCTTTCCCGCTCTTCTTCAGTGATTTTCCTTTCTCTCATCCTCTGCCGTAATTCTGCTTTATGAGCTTCATAGTACTGCCGCTTCTTTTCTTTCTTTTCTTCTTCAGTCAGCTTCTTTCTCGGTTCTTTCCTGTGTGCCAGGTAATAAGCTCTTCTCTGGGCTCTTTTGTGTTCCGCCCGTTCCTCATCCGTTAGCGTCTGTCTCGGTTTCTTTGGTCTCACGCTCTGTTTCTTCTGTTTTACTTTGTTTTTCGGCTCATTTCGGCTCTTTTGAGGTTCGTCCGTATTCTTGTCAGGGTCTTCCTTTTTGGAGGCGTTTTCGGCCTCTTTTTTCTTCATGTGTTCAATGAACCAGGGAGAGTGAGCTGCGATGTATGCCGGATCATCCAGCCTGTTCGGATATTTCTTCGGATTCAGTTTCTGCATCGACGGCAATTTGTGTTTCTTCTGTTGCATCATGTTCCCTTTCGTACTGTTTCTTCTGTTTCCACTGCTCCCTCTTTTTTGCCGTTATCTCATCCTTATGAGCAGCGTAATATCTCCGGCTGCTCTCTCTCTTCATTTCCATGAACGCGTCATCCTCCCGACGCTCTTTGTAGTGCCGCCTGCCGTATTCCAGTTTCTTTTCTTTATGCGCTTCGTAATATGCTTTTCGTCTCTCCAGATCATGCTCTGTCACAGGACGCTGCCGTTGAAGATATCTCTCCCTGTGTGCCATGTAGTACTCATGTTTTCTTCTTTTCTTTTCCTCAGCTGTTAACTTCGGCTTCTTTTCTTTTTGCGGCTTCTCTTTCTGTTTTTGTTCTTTTTTCTTCTGTGTTATTTCAGTTTTTGGAGTGATTTCGGCCTTTTTCTTCTTAGACGGTATCTTCTCCGTCTTTTTCTTTTCAGCGTCTTTTTCGGCCTCTTTTTGTTCCATGTATTGGAGATACCAGGGTGTATGGCCTGTTAATACCTCATCATGTCTTTTCTTCCTCATCCTCATCACCCGGTAAATAATACTCAATCTCCGCCCCGCAGTTGGAGCAGTGAAATATCCTGACTATTCCGCCCTCGTCATATCCGTATTCCTCTGAGAGAAAATCAGCCTCCCAGTGAACGGAGTGAGAACCGCAGTAATAACACTGGAACAGCGGTTTCTCCTCCTGGCAGCAGGCGTACTGCCACATTTCTGATATCTCTTCAAAGTCCCTGCTCATAGAATTCCTTTTTTGACATGCACCGTGATTTCGTGCTGTGTCCCGTTATGAGTGCCACGGAGCGTTCCCCAGGTCTCATGCTCGTATTCAACTGAGAACGACCTGGAAATCTCTGTGTCCAACTGATCTGAATACTGATCCAACAGCTCTGAAATATATGTCGGAATATCATCCAGTCCGACTTCAATACTGGTATCTATCTGTCTGCCGTCATAAGTGGTTATGACATAATACTTTTGTTTACTCATACAATCTCCTCTATCGTTACGATTACTCTGTCTGTTCCATCGTAGATGAACTCATCCGTAAATCCTTTGACGAACTTGTAGCTGTCCCCTTCCAGAACACCAGTTTGAACAAGTGCATCCTGGACGAACTTTTTGGCAAAAGCGATATTATCCAAATCCCGCCGCTTTGTTTTCTCATGCCACTCGAAATGAAGTTTTACCGGAAACAGGACTGTTATTTTCGGAACCTGTTCCATGATGGCAGCGATGCAGATTTGTTCATTCCTGTGCTTCAATTCAGCTCCTGCATATCGATTGCCTCTGCATTTGAGAGTGTATTCATTCAGCCCTGATAATCTGGAAGGGATTTCAAACTGATATGTCATTGTGAGTCGTCCTCTGGAAACGGTCTTGTCATATGATCGTAATGGTCATATCTGTCATTGAGCTTTGCCGCTCCAATGAAGAATAAAATAATCAGGGCTGCGAACAGTCCGGTTAAGATTCCAATTGCAAATGCTAAAAGTCCCATAAGTGTCACTTCCTTCTGTATGAATTGAATTTATATATAATCAGGGACCGCGAATTAATAACCTATCTAACTGTATCTCGTTCCGTATCGATTAATATCTGTCGTCAGCCCCTGACCATATCGATGTAAAAATAAGAGGGCCTGGTTACCAGCCAGGCCCATAACAAAGGAGTAAAGAATTATGAAAAGAAAAAACCATTACCTATCTGCTCATAAAGAGACTTGAAACATCGATTTATTCCGATTTTTT
>AUXO015234229.1_pt1 | contig 25655 bp, 22 predicted proteins | sample 768731 | NCBI WGS metagenome assembly AUXO01 (sample SAMN02715735, study PRJNA202380) | gut metagenome | biome: sheep rumen | host: Ovis aries | place: New Zealand: Palmerston North | reverse complement strand
GGCGAATCTTGACGCCAAGCCCTTGTCCCCGCCGGTTTGCAAACGCCGCCACCGCAACGGCCACACCCGCCCACACAGGCGCGACCGCGCCAACGTACCGCAGAATAAACAGCCCGACAAACGTCAGCGCAAGCAAAACGATCCTTCCGACGCTGTCCCTGCCAATTCTCGCTCCATCGCTCTGGATAATCCGATTGACCGCAAACCCAAGACACGCCATAAGCACAATGAACGGCTGTTCGCTCAACGAGCCACGCGAAATCTTCAGATACGCAAGATTGACAAGCATCAAGGCGAAGATCGGGAACTGCCTGCGTGCGCACTTCCAGAACAGAGCCAGAAGAGAAACGCAGCAAATGACAGAAAAGACCTTTGACGCCCAGTATGGTTCAAGACGGGAAACGCTGCTGAACGCCGCCAGCAGCGCAGGATAGCCGACAGGCCACACGGCGAACCATCCGTCCCTACCCGCCAATCCATGTTGATTCATCCAATTGCCCGCCTTGATGTTTTCGGCGAGCCGCATGTAATTGACACTATCGGAGATGTAGAACGACGACAGGAAACCTCCCTCGGCTATCGCAACCCACGCTACGACGGCAACAACCGACATGGCAAGCATCAGGCAGTTCGCACGGAAGTTTCTATCCACGACACACGCTCCCCTTACAGCCGCACTGCCTCTCGCCGATTATGACATGAGCCATCAGATGCAGACAGGAAAACACCGCCACAACAAGCCCCCAATTGCGCCGCCTGTAAAGCCAAAGGTCATGGAGATTCCATCCTTTGGGATTGCGCAGCATGGCAATCCTCTCACGCAGTGTCAACCCGTTCAGACTCGGCCTGTTGGGATGCCCCTCTGCTCTGCCCACCACGCCAGCGCTCACGACACCAATCCCAGCCCGCTTTGCCATCATCGCATAGTCGCTGTCCGCCCAGGCGTGGGAATAGTCTCCGCAGATCATTCCAAGCCGTTCATATACCTTGCGCGGCACAAGAACACAATTGCCGGTGAACAAACCGCCCGACCTCGTGCCATACTCGATTTCGCCCTTCGCATTCTCCAGTTCGCCGACGACTATCTTTTCGCCATCGTTCGCAGACAACATCTTTGCAATCGCATCAGGATACAATTCGGTATCATCGTTCAACCATAAATATCCGTCCCAATCCTGCCGCTCCGCAACTGCCGCCTCCCATGCCTTGCGCATACCCTTCGCCCAATACAAAGAACCATCACCTATCGACACTCTAGTTTGGGGGTATAGTTCTCTTATCATTTCCACTGTCCCATCAATTGACCCATCATCACACAGGAAAACCTCATTTTGTGTAAGGGATTGTTGGGATAGTTTCCGAAGAAGTCCTATTGTGTAGGATGCTCTGTTGTGGCAAGATATAAGCACTGCTACTCTCATGATTTTTGGGGCTTACATTATCCCGAACTGATGCAATATATCTCGTTTTAATTTGCCAAGTTGATATTTATCGATATCTTCCCTATCTGGTATGTCATGCCAAATCATTTGTGAGACATTAATACCCTTCAATTTTAAAAACTCAGGATAATTTGACGAATAAATTTGTATACGCCTTAATAACTCTCCTATATCCTCGAAAAATATTTTATCGTACATTTCTTCTAGTCCAAAGAAGCATGTCAGTGCCATTGCCCTTCCCGCCTCACTCTTGTTTTTATTTGGGAAACTTATAACATGACATTTATCTATTCGCACTCTAGAAAAACAATCGCCAATGTTCTCGATTAAAATGTCAAAATGCAAATTGTCATCAAAGTCATCTCGATACGGCATAGCAATATTCAACAAATCATCTATCTGATCGCTTTTTAGCAATCGATTACAGCGTGAACACGCTGGCACAAGATTATGAAGTGTTGTCGCAAGGAATGGGAACTTGTCTTTAGGGAAAAAGTGATCTAAATCCGAACGTACCGACTGCCCCTTGATTCGCGTCGCATAAACGGGATCAGCATTACAATAAGGGCAATATCGCATCCCAGAGTACAATGACAAAATGAAATTGTTTTGCTTAAGCCATTCAACAGCACATTTATAACTGAATAATGGAGCTAAACGTGAACACAAACATCTATAGGTGTGCACTTCAAGATTGGGATACAACAATTTGACTTTTGCCACCAGTTCGAAAATGTTTTTTACTGAGAGTGCTCTAAGATCGTAAGCATCGTGATATTCTATCAATGTCTGCAAAAGTTTGTGCTTTGCCCCCTTTTTTGTTGCCACATATAGTTTTAACAGTCCGTTCTTGATACGCTTATATGTTCTCGGCCTATCGCAAAATTTGCGAACCAAAGTGTCTGGCAATTGTGAGAGTTGTTTCACCTGCCGTTTCCTTTGTTTACTTTCATCTCAGCCTGCATGAAACGAAAATATCTTATCAGCATTGGATCGCCTATTAAATCAATCAACTTGCGTTCCTCGAATGTAAACAAGTACCCTTTATCAGGAAGTTCGTCACCTTTACTCCACGCCTTACACTTATCTAATAATGCCTGTATCTTATTTGCAGCAAACGCCCCAACCGTCCCTTGTTCCATGAAGAAAGGTATTCTGTACAAATCAAAAATATTGGCACCAAACGTATTGAGTAATCCAACTGGATTTATGCTATTTCTTTCACCACCATTCTCTTCGAGAAATACAATATTCCCTTTAGGAATATCAGAGATAAGCATAGGAGAATGTGTTGAAAAGAATATGTGAAACTTTTTAGAAGGAAAGAATATTTCCAGAAACGCAATTGTCATCTTAACAAGGTTTCTTTGCCATTCTGGATGTAGCGTAGTCTCCGATTCGTCCAAAAATAGGAACACATTGCCGCGCTCGACTCCTGTCTCATATATCTTCTTGTGAATATAATGGTATAATCTGGAATACATTGAAAGAAGCGTCTGTTCGCCCGAAGAAGTTATATGTTCATATCCGAAATGTATATAATCTGTCTTCCAAGAGCCCCGCGCTTTAACCTGCAATTTCAACACTTTTCCCATATCCTTAAGAATCTGGTCGTCGGATGTAGGCAATGTTATCACATAATCATTTTGCTTGTCGGGGAATCTTCGCATATCCGATAACAAAATTCTGAACATGTTTAGTCCATCTGTGAATGATCCTCTGTCGTTTATCTGATTCCCTATTTTTAGTTCAGAAAGACGAACAAGCGTCTTTTCTATGGCAGCAAACATAGGTTCTCCCTTTACTTGCACATCCATTGGCGTATCTGGATGGAAGTGAAGCGCTTTGCCAAGTTCAACAAATATGTCAAGCAGGCTATCTTCAAGTGGACTCACCTGAGGGGGAACCGGCTGATTATATAATGTTTCGGAATAACAATGCCAGTTAGCAGCATCGCTGACAAAGGCAATCAACGCATTGGTGAAAGCATCATCCACAGTCATGATATTAGCCAAATCTGCATAGCGACTGTCTCTATCTCTGTTATCGTTTACAAATTTCTCCAAGCGCGACATTGCACCTCTCTCGGCACATATCAGCAGATTTTCTGGTAAAGGCAATTCAAACTCATTCCTGTATTCACCCAAACTCTCTTTCCATGCCGCAAGAAACTCGAACACCCGTTCTGTCTCGCGAAACTGATAAAGATCTTGAGCCTCTAACTGAACAAAAGTGTTGTCCTGTTCATCTCCGGTTTTCTCGAAAAGAAGTCTTGAGGTGGAAATGTCAAGTAAGCATCCTTCCTCATCAACCGGGAGATAATGGTCAGCATGATAATAAGGGGAATAATAGATCAAATCCCCAATACTTGTATCAAAACCCAGATACTCTGTCTTACTCTTTTCTGCGTTGCCCTTCAAATGCCCCGGCATATTCTGATACAAGCGTAAATTGCCGCGTTCCTCCACAACCATCAAGTATTTTATCCGAGGAATTGGTTCCTCCTCCCAAGGGAATTCCATAGCTTGCTTAATCCGGTCTGTCTCCTCGGCTATCTCAAATAATGTTCTGCATAACGAAGTCTTCCCTGATCTATTTTTCCCGACAATCGCAGAAACCCATACATTCAAATCTTCAGGTGCATCATCATTATCCTCCTTAGTTGAGAAAAAGTCAGCGGGAAGAACACTCTTCTTGCTGACTTCAATCTCACCCTTAGGCTTGTCGAAAACTACTACATAGTTGGAATCAAAGGAAAAGCTATCCCCTTTGAAAACCCCATATCTATCCTCAATATACAGAAATACTAGTTTCATCTAATTCAGCCAACTTCAATATTCCGCTTCACATGATAAACTTCTCCGCCTCGGAGCATCTATAATGCGAGGATTGCCATATGTACCAACGTAAAGCGATAAGACTGTCGCGGTATATGAACTTGGGAATATCAGGCATATCTGCTACGCAATAAAATCTTTGAAATACTCAATCGTCTTGGCCAAACCTTCCTGCAACTGAACTTTCGGTTCCCAGCCAAGCAATTCCTTGGCGAGGGTGATGTCGGGCTTACGGCGCTTGGGATCATCTGACGGAATCGGACGATAGACGAGCTGCGACTTTGATTCGGGCAACTGTCTTAATGTCTCTTCCGCAAGTTGCTTAATCGTATACTCACCCGGATTGCCGGTGTTTATTACTGGGGCGCCGAGTTTGTGCTTTGCGCAGAACGCATCCACCATCTCACGCGGCAATTCCATGTATCGACGCATCGCCTCAATCAAATCATCGCAATACTGGAAGCTGCGAGTCTGCAAGCCGTCGCCAAACAAAGTAATGTCCTCGTTGTCCAACGCCTGCATTATGAAGTTGGAAATCACGCGACCATCTTTCGGATGCATATTCGGCCCGTAGGTGTTGAAGATTCGCACCATACGGACATCGACGCCATACTCCCGGCGATAGTCGGCGGCAAGCGTCTCGGCACATCGCTTACCCTCATCATAGCAAGAGCGGATGCCGATGGTGTTTACATTACCCCAATAGCTCTCAACCTGCGGATGCACCAGCGGATCTCCGTACACCTCGCTCGTTGAAGTATGAAGAATCTTCGCCTTCGTCTTGAGCGCCAAGTCCAGCATGTTCATCATTCCGAGAACGCTGGACTTCATCGTCTCTACAGGATTGTGCTGGTAGTGGATCGGGCTGGCCGGACACGCGAGATTGTATATCTCGTCGAACTGTCCCCAATACGGCTGCGTCACATCGTGAAGGACAAACGAAAAACGCTTGTCGTCAAACAAGTCCAGGATGTTGCTTTTTGTCCCCGTGAAGAGATTGTCAAGCGCCGTTACTTCATAGCCGTCATTCAACAGCCGCCTACAAAGATGGCTACCCAAAAAACCTGCCGCGCCAGTGACTAATGCCTTTCTTGGCAATTTCAATTCCATAGTTAAACTCCCTTCAAAATCTTTCTTCTAATGTTCCCGAAGTATCGCCATTTATTCCTTGCAAACACATAGCCCGGCTTGCCATCAAGGATACCAAGCTTCACGAAATAGCATGCGCAGAAGTAGGCAAACCCAAACCACCACTTCTGGATGAGCCGATACTTCGTTTGCTGACGATCTGTCAATTTCGAGAAATCGCCCTTCAGCGCCTTATAGCGGTTCGCCTCCCAATTGGCGTATTCCTCATGCTTCTTGTAATAGCTCTCAAGACTGCGTTTATCATGATGCTCAAGCCGCGCCTTGATAACGCCGATCTCGCCCTCTACCTGAAGATGCTCGTGAATCTCCATGTCAAGCTTTGACCACCCATGTTCATCTATCTTCTCGTACTCGCCTGTGCCAAGGCGCAGGATAGCCGTCTTGCGCATGGCATCGCCATGCCGCAACATCCGTCCCATGAACCAGTTGTCGTAGAAGCAGATAAAGGCGTTACACTTTGTCGTCGGCAGCGTCTGTTCCAATTCATCGCAAAATCTCGGCGTCAACCGTTCGTCGGCATCAAGGAACATCACCCAAGGCGTCTTGAACTTGTAGTTCCGCAAAAGCCAGTTGCGCTTCTTCGGGAACTCGCCATTCCATTTGAACTCCACGACCTCGCGCCCAAATTCAGCCGCAATCTCTAGCGTCCGATCCGTACTTCCCGAATCGACCAAGACAACATGTCTGAACTCTTTAACGTTCTCAAGACATGTCCGGAGATTCTTCTCCTCGTTCTTGATGGGAATCACAATTGTCAGTATTTCATAGATGTTATTCACTAACATATTCAGCACAGATTACGTTTAGGATGAAACATTCTCTCCGTCTTGCCAATCCACTAACACTTCAAGAATCACAAACAATTAACCGCGCTGCTTTCGCTCGACATTCCAGATGCCGCCGGGACGTACAATAACGTTAAATCCAAGCTCCTCACACGATACATATATTTTTTGAGGTGTGAACCCTAGCAATATAAATGTCAACTTTTCGGGAACCGCGTTGACATGGCGCTCAGTCATAGCACTGGTGAGAATTGAGCCAAGATTGTCGCGTATCGCTTTATCTGCGCACTTCAGTCGGCGCTTGGTCTGAATCATTGGAAATATTATTTTACTCGGAGTGCCATCACACATTACACCCATGCCAGGTTCAACAAAAATCATTCCATTTACCTTAAGCATCATGTTAAGATTGGCTTTTCTTAAACGCTTATGGTCTTCTTCTGTTGCCTCCCAAGAAATATCCAATGCATCGGTCTTATATGGAGCAAGCGCCTCTGGAAAATCAAAGTCAAGTTTTTCCAATAATGCCTGATCTGCCCATTTCCCATGTTCAGCAATATCAATCACATATACTGCATTATTGTTTACAAACGCATATGCAATCTCGGACTCACCCTTAATCAATGTCGGGTATTTTGGATCCGGCCCCACACCTAGATGAAAATGTTGTAAGCCCCAATGATTCAACATCTCATCCTGGCTATCAAGAACGAGACTTTTTCGACTTAATCTTCGATTGAGATCAGAACCATTGCGAACTTCCTCGCAGAAATCGCGCCACCCTTGTCGGAGCGCATCAGGCACAGCAAGCCCACTACATAATTTCAATGCCCTTGGCCTAGGTTCAATCAGACGGTACTTGCGTACAAGATTTATAATCAAGAGTCGTTCCCTAGTTCCTGCATTCTCTATAATATCACCTGCGGTGATTTTTGTTTGCCAATCATGATGCGACTTAAAATACCAGCCAGCTTTGATTGCAGCTTGCAACTCAGCTATATTCCCTGCTATCCAATCTTCGTACAAATCAATTTCTACTTCCATAAACAATCCTTTCTCATTATAACTATCAGAATCGCAGATCAAACTTCATACACCCACTCGGGCTTTTCACATGTGCCCAGCAACCACTCGTATGCCTTTTTCATCTTAAATCCAATTCCTGGCCAGCTAAAATCGCGTTCGATCCATTCCCTGCCGCTCTCGCCCATCAAACGTCGCTCATCATCCGACATGTATATCATTTCTTCCAATGCCGCAGCCAACGGTTCTACACCAATTGGAATCCAACGCCCAGCCTTTTCCCGTTCCAATCCTGACCAAGGCGTTCCTTGGCTGGCGATGCATGGCGTACCACACGCCAAAGCCTCGGCGAGAGTAATCCCAAAGTTCTCTGTCAAACTTGGCAGTACATATATGTCAGCCTGTGACAAAAACTCATATTTGGCGACACCATTTATCTCGCCAATGAAGCGAACATTATCCAAAGCAAGATCATGAACCATCGACACCAAAGTTTCCTTCGCACCGCAATCTGGTCCGGCGATCACCAATTCCCATCCATTCATGCTGGACGGGACGTTCTTCGTCAACGTTGCCCATGCCAACACAAGATTATCCACAGCCTTTACTTTATGAAGTCTGCCAAAGAACGCAACCGTTTTTGTTTCACCACGGTTCTTTTGATGCACACGTGGCAAATCCATCCCAATGGGGACAATAGCAACTGGCTGTTTGTATCCAGCGGCGCGAATCTCCTCATACTCCTTTTCGCTCGTGGCATGGAACATGTCCGTATGCGCGATTGCTGCATTCTGCGCATACCAACCAAATAGTTTTTTTCGCCATTTGGAATGCTCCAGACTCCACCGTGCAAGCGTTCCCCTCGGTGCATTCACAACTTTCGGGAATTTGACCCAGCCATTTCTTCTCATCTTCTTGATTGCCCAGTCCGCATAGACGTTCGGGAACATCCAAAAGGAATTATTGTGTATCACGTCTGAAACGGTGGCAACGTCATAAATCCCCCTCAACATCTCCGGCGACCGCCCGAATCGAGGATGAGGGAAGACATGCCGAGGGTAGGTGCAAACTTTATACCCTCCTGCCAACTTCGGAACTGGAGACAATGCATGCAAAGCGATGTCAACACCATTCTCTGCCAGCCCCCTGCAAAGACCAGGGACAGAGTAGCTCGGGCCAGATGCCTCCTCTGCAATTGCAGGGACTATCATTTCAACAGTCATAAAACGATGTTGCTTATAGCCATCAGCCAGCCATTAATGGGAGCGTTCACGTGCTTATACGACTACAGTTTCACGGTTTTGAAATTTGTTTATGGCCTGGTCGATAATGACACCGTATTTAACAATCAACGCCTTATTATTACCAACCCATCTGTCTTCCATAAGGCCGTTCAGATATTTGGGAAGGACGGAACTAATAGCGGCCGATGTTGACTTGTAAAATAAAGCTGGCGTATGATCAACAACATAATGCCGGACACCATCAACAAAGTAAGTTGGTTCTGCTATCGTCGTTGGAATGCTTGTCTCGATTGCGCCGGCCCTATCGCAGCTGATGTCAATAATCATCGCGCCGCGCTTCATGCGCTTCAAATCATCTTTGTAAATAATGTGATCCTTGCGCAATTTGTCCCAAAGTATCGCATTAACGACGACATCATATTCTGCCAATTCCTTACGCAACAGAACTTCGCTATGCCTGTCATATTGTCGCACATCTGCTCCCATCGAATATAGCGCGCGAATCGCGCCGCGCGCAATATTCCCGCGGCCCAACACTGCGACTTTTGTCGAATAAGGGAAAACGCCATGAATCATGTACGCATGCGCAATAGCCGCCTCGCCCGCTATTTCGTTGTTTCGCCAGAAGACATGCCGCCCATCCTCATACATTTCTTCCCATGCATACGCCGTCAATTTACCTGCAACAAGTTTGTCGGTTATATCCCTGTTTAGCACGGCATGTACCCAGCCAAAAATTGTCTGATTGCGCAACCTATCTAGGTAGTCCGCATCTCCGATCTTCGGGTCGCAGATTACCTCACATGCCAACACCTCTTCCCGACTACAGATCCTTGCACCGGCGGCTTGATAAGATGCATCATCGAATCCAAGCGCAAGCCCATACCCAGCCTCAAATAAAAGGTTAGATGGATGCGCAACCTTCCGCACATCATCTGGCACCAGTGCCCGCCGGGACTCATTCTCTTTGTGTGATATCGGGAATCCAATAGTTGCCATCTTTTACTCCCTACTTAGCATTACTTTACATCGGAACAGACAAAAGTTCGTTTCCCGCGCTTTGTCAGCGGTATTGACTTGACTTTCTGGATTTCAACATTAATAACATCACCAACTATGCCTCTCATTTTCGAGATAATCTGCGATTCAATCTCTATTGGCAACGGCTTTGCCTCAACGACCCGAATCAGGAGATGATTAATGTCTGGCTGGTAAATCTGATACTCTCGCAGATACCTCATGTGCTTCGATACCGGGTACATAACGACATACCCCTGCAAAACTCCGCCTTGTGGCAAATGTATTGCTTCAGCCACTCGTCCTTCGACATTCGACAATGTGCGATAAGGCAGCATCCCATGAATCCCACCAACCTCAATCTTGTCGCCATTCTTGAATCGTATCAAGGGGAACCCATATTCATCAAAATTCGTATAGATAGCCTCGCCATCTTGCGTAGTCTCAATATAAACATGATCATCATTGATGCACATGCCGCCGTCCCGTGCTGGTTGCGCAATCATCCCGAACTCTACACATCCGTAGTTTTCGACTACAGGAGCATGAAACACTCTCGCCAACGTCTCTTTTTGAAACGCGTGACACTTCTCGCTCTCAGTCACAACGGCTTTTAATTTCATCACAGAACAGTCAATGCCATGTTCTTCAGCGTAGCGCGCCAGCAAATATATGGATGACGCATAGCCGTGAATGTAATCCGGTCTGTATGCCAATATGCGTCTAATCTCTCGTTCCACATTGCCTTCCGACTTTGCCAAATAATGGGCGTCAACGACAATGCATCGATTGATCCATCCATAAACCGCCCTCTTTATTCTTGTGAATCTCGAAACGGATGCCGTTTCATCAACGCCCTTCACCAATACCCGCCTGTCCCCAGGGCGTATGTCGAATCGCAGCAATCCACGCCAAAGCGTTGCGTATGTATAGTCGTATTCGGCTCTGGCAAAACTGAATGGCTCGCCGGTGGAACCGCTTGTCCTTGACCAAAGGAGCTTACGATCCCATCCATCCGCGACAAACTCGCGCTCATGCCCACGGATGTCTTTCTTTTCAATTACCGGGAAATCCGTCAGCTTTACTTGCGTCACATCCACATGATGCTCGTCCATCCACCGCCTGTAAAAAGGAACTTTCGTTGCCGCATGATTTAGGATCAATCCCAACTTGCGATCCTGAAGACTCAAGAGCTCGTCGCGCGAAAGATTCTCGCAAACTATCGCTGCCCGCCATGAACTGCCGAGACGAGGATGCATCAAACGCTCCTTGAGATAGAATGCCTTGTTTGAACAGGCCCTAAAATATGAGTTAACCTTCATCAAACCACTCCGCCCTATCAATACCAAGTTCTAAAATGCTTAAAACAGTCAAAGTCTAAATGAGTCGCGCACCAATCTACAACTTGCTCTGTATGTTCGCCGAACAATGCGCCAAAATCAAATTGCAGCCAGTCATGGCTCTGGCTTGCGGCATTTACTTCAAGAATCTTGATGTTTCCTTCCCTGTCGGCAAGCATATCCCAACTAAGCATGTTCATGTTATGCACTCGTGCGGCATATTTACACGCCAGTTCCTTCATCTTGCCGAAGTATGGATGCACCTGCCCCTTGAATGGAATATGCGATGAAGGATGTTCTGGGAATGGATCTGCCCTATACCAATTGTGGGCAGTCTTGCCCAGTTCTCCATCAGTCGAGACGGCAACACTAATGCCGCCTGACGAGAGATTGTCAAACACATCCGATGTCACCCCAAACCGCATACCGGCCTTTACAACTTCAATCTTCCCATCCCAAGGACAACGCAATGTCACCACCTTGCACGAATTCGCCGACGTTGGATTGAATTGCCTCGAAAAATCGCATTGCTCGACTTTCTCCTGCAAAACATAGGAATGTGATACAGCCTTAATCCAATCGAGCGTCAAGCTCTCACCCTTGGAGGACACATATCCGCCATCCTGAAAAGAAAACGCTGAAATGCCATGCCCCCCAAGAGAGTTAACACAAACCTTGCCAATCAAATCACCGTTGTTCGTCTGTAAAATGGCTCTTGCTGCCGACTCTGAGACAAAACGATGCTCTTCATCATAGAATGTACCGCGAATATAGCGAAGGAATGTTCGTGGTTGATCCTTCAAATCAACATACAAGTCAAACTGGTTCTTGTCTTCGGCCTCGCGTCCACCACGTTCGCAGTCATTCAAAATCCGCTCGACCCTCGCAAACACCAGATCCTCCGGCGCGTAGCGATAGTCGGCAATGCCAGAGATGTTTGTCAAAAACCTCAACCACTTGTCGCTGCATGGCAATCCAAGCCGCCCCCACAGTTCAAGGTGCTTTCTTGTTACATCTTCATCTACCGGCTTGAACAACTCAGGATGGCGTTTCTTGCACCATGCCATTTTCTTATTGTACGTATGACATACATACCTAATCATCAATGGGTGGATGAATCTATTGACCCTGTCTGTTAATTTCATAGCTCTATCTCCTGCCCTGCCTCAAATGCTTTCTTATTCCCACATACGCGACGAATCACGGCTTCGACATCACCCGCATCCTGGGCTTCAGGCAAAGTCACGACAGACACGCCGTCCTTCCGAGTCACGGTCTTCAATACAACAAAAGACTTTCGGACCAGTTTTTTGGATTTTGCATCAAATACACAATTCAATGCTATGGAGTAATCGGCTTGACACGAGTCGTTGTAAAAGCCCACTCCAGGTGTAAAACAAAAGTTTCCTAGCGCATGAGCGACAAGGGCTTCGTTTCTTCCCTCAATTTTAAGGGGCGTATGGGCATGATTCGCAATCACCAAATCAGCACCTTCCTTTATAAACGCATCAGTAGCCATGATCTGCCAGGTGCCAGGCGTAGAATTAAATTGACCACCAATATGCGGAAGAACGATCACCACATCCGCCTGCATTTTTGCTTCCCGAATTTTTTTAAGCACCTTCTCGAAAAAATGTTTATGCTCCGGGAAATTGAACGAGTCTGCGCTTGCACAATCACTCTGCGGCTGCGCATTGGGAAGCCGCCCGCCATTGTTCCGCGCCTTAATCCATGTCTTTATCCGATATGGAAGAAGTCCTGTCAATGTTCTCTTTATAGCATAAGCCCAATTCCCCGGCCAAGACTCAGGATGCCGAAGGAGATCGACTTTCCATAATTCATTCTCCTTAAGCATATTTGCCTTCCGTCCAGGATTCATATCGTAAGTGCAAGCTATTAAAGCGAATCGAATCCCTTTCAAATCGACTATAGAAAGTTTCTTGCTCTCGGACTCAGTCTTGTATGCGCCTAACGAGAGGATTCCGCGACTGCGGACTTCATCCAATGTGGTGTCAATGCCATTCTTGCCTCTATCGAGTATATGGTTGTTAGCACACGTCAGACAATCTATGTTTGCTTTTGCGACAGCGTCCAAGAATGAACAAGGAGCATTGAAGCGTACTTCTTCAAACGCCAGGCGTGAATGGCAGTCAACCGGCGTTTCAAGATTTGCAACAACCAAATCGCTTTCCGACCAGAGGTCTTTGACGTTATCAAATACAACATTATATCCGCAACGATTTTTTCTCACCGCCCAGATCTGCTGCATCTGGCACATCAGATCACCGAGGAACGTGATCCGAACTTCATTGCCAGAAGTGTTTTCGACGTGACCCAAAACTCCACCCTATCTCTATTTTACACTGCCCATGCCTTGGACTTTTCGGCAATCAACCTGCAAAACTCTTTTGCCATATTTTCTGGCGAAACCGCCAATGCCGCCCTTGCCGCATTATCAGCTATCCTGCCATACTCGGCAGCATCCGTAGCCAGCAATTGCAACGCATCGGCCAGCTTGGTCGCATTGCCGTTATCAAACGAAAGGCCGCAACCATAGTCCTGGACAAGTTTAACACCGCCCATGCCAGTGCTCACAACAATCGGGGCGCCGCATTGAAGAGCGTCATTCAACCTCATGCCCCAAGGTTCGCTTCTGCCCGCCCCCACATATACGCTGCATGATTCGTAAAGTCGCACAAGCTCATCCATCTCAAGAAATCCGGGGAAGCTAACAGGCAGCTTGTTGTCCTCACACTTCTGTTTTAACTCTTCAAACAGTTCGCCGCGCTGCGTTATCGTTGCGCGATACTTGATGCCACGATCCGAGAGGATTCTCAACGCCTCTACCAAAACATCTGCGCCACGGTGCCAGGATAAAACGCCAGATGCAAATATATGGAAATCCGTATTACCCACTCTTCTTATCATCTTCGAACCTGGCAATGGAGGAGGGAAATATCCAAAAGGTATTATTTTCTCCCTCTTCCATCCTATGGCCATTGCCGGAGAAAAATTGTCACCTGAATAATTGACGAAGAACTCGGCATCTCGCGTCACGTTGCGAACTCGACGAGGAAGAACGAACTTCACAAATATTCGCCTTAATAAACCCTTCAGCCCATTCTCCATTACGCATGGTGATTCGCACCCAACTGCAACGTTCTCCCCTCGCCGTTTCGCTTCACTGATAAGCGAACGCCACGCTGGAGAACCTTGATAAACCGTAAAATAATGCAACCACCCCCTGTGGGCATCCAGAACCTCCAGACCTTTGGAATAATCTTCGCCAACACGTATGGTGTTTACGTCATCAAACTCTCCGCGCGGAAAACCAACAGCGTCACGATTTGTTACATACTTCTCGTCTCGTGGATAAAACCACAACGCCGCTACCATCGGCACACCCATGTGTTTCCCGATAGCCCTGTAAAGTCCCATGACGGAACGGCAATCGGATTGAGACCAAATCACAAGTCCTTTCATTTTGGCATCTCCGAATAATGGATTCCTTTATAGCGTAACGTGTCGATACGTCCCATAATTGAACCATACCATGACACAGACATCAACTTAACAAGCAGATTGCCATGTTTCAATATGGGGTAATATTCGTTCATCCACGCGACTTCTTTTCTAATTTGTTCCCACTTGGGGTGCGATTTGTCCTGTTGTGCGCTTTCTTTGAAGTTATGGCCGCTCATCTTGGCATCAGGATGCATACGCAATCCCCATGCGTATCTGCAAAATGGCAAGAATCTCGCTTTGGCATTATATGCAAACCTGCGCCACAAGTCGCCATCCATTGCATAGTGGAACCGCTCATCGACCCCTCCCACAGAATCCAGCAGACGCTTGGTGAAAAAAGAACTCGGCCCCCAAGTCACAACACTTCCTGCCCATTTCCTAAGTATCGACATAGGACGCCCCCGACCGCATTTAATAACACGCATTTCTGGAGAAAGCCACAAACAACCGCCCACAAACCACTCACAAGCAGGATGATCGTTAACCGCCGTTTTTAGCCGCTCTATCGTTCGAGGCAGCATGACATCATCTGCATTCAACCATGTAAGAAATTTCCCCCGCGCATGGGAAAAACCTTTGTTGAAAGCGGCAGACTGTCCACCATCCTTCTCGGAACACCACCAAGAAATCTTATCAGCATACCTCTTGACAACATCCACCGAATTATCGGTTGAAGCCGCATCACAAACGATTAGCTCAAAATCTCGACAGGACTGATTCAGCACCGACTGAATTGCCTCTTCAAGAAAACGACCGTAATTGTAGTTGGCTATTACAATCGAAACTAGTGGTACGCTATTCTCCATCTTTCATCTCCGATGTTCATATCTGTATGCCTCTTCGACCATATCGTACGGCAACTGAATACGCCCCTTGTAAACATTATGTGCCACCATGAGCATCACAACAAATGGCATTGTTACAATTCGATATCCAAAACCAGAAAAGAACAACGCCCAAAGCAAAGATGGCGCTCCCATTGCCAAAACACCAAACCATTGCGGAACAGCGGCTATTTCTCTATGCAAAAATCTAATGAGCATGTAAACTATATACGCCCAATACATCAAACCTACCACACCAAACCACAACCAGAACGAGCCTATATGCGAGTGTGTTGGTATATAATTCACATAAGACAATCCCTCGCGCGCCAGATGTTGCCGCGCTCCCAAGAAAAATCTATAATCGTCTTCATCCCCATACTTTGTCAAAAATTCCTCTTGATAATGTCCATCATCAATGGCCCAAGGGCCATGCCCAATAACAGGCTTATCCAGTGCCGCCATGACACCAATAAAGAACTCGCTTCGTCCCGCCATTAGAATCCGCAACATGCTCCCTCCGCCTCGTGTTTGCTTTTCAAATTTAGCAGTAGCTTTTTCATTCAGCATGCCATGTGATCCAGCAAACTTGTAAACTGCAGTAAGGCAAAACAATGCCACCAGTCCTATACAAACTATTACCCAGAAATTCCTACAAAACCGCCGCATTTTGGATTGACTTTTCCCGCAAAATATTACAATAAATGCAGATCCCAACGCGGCAAGCGCTGCCGCTCGGCCACTTTCTGATGTTCCCATTGAAAATACAGCAATAGCAACCGGCATAAGCACCGAATACAGCAACGGTGTCTGCAAGAACCAACCTTTATATGGCAAACTCAACAGTCCTGTCAATCTTCCGATCCAAAATATAGGTCCACTCATAATAGCTTCTGCCGCATGCGACGAGCCTTGAGCATATGTATCAAGTTCATATGATGTTTGGAAAATAAATATATTAATGATAAACGAAAGAGCAGTTCCAAGATAAAGCCACCTATGACCGTTCATATTTCGTATAAGCAGGTGATGCAGAACGACAACAAATGCAAATAACGGGTATGTGCTCGCAAGTCCTTTGAATATAAAAAACACAGAACTTCTATTATATAAGCCCGAGACTACACATGCAAATGATACAGCCATCCCCATATATATATATGGGAGCATCCCGTGCCGCTTCAATATGGCATAATTCTTTAAAAACAAGAATGGGGCTGCAATATAAACAAATATCTCTGAAATTCCGATAGAAAATCCCACTCTTATCTGTGTTACGGAGAACATGCCTATAAGGAGCAACCATAATCCTGCTCTCCGTTTCTCCCTTGTTGAATATCCAATATCCATCGAATTGTCCTATTTGCGTTTTACGATGACAGCAGGGTTACCACGCACAAATGAATCAGCGGGCGCAATTATTCCTGCTACAACGCTTCCTGCAGCGACTATTGTGCGCGCACCCAGCTTCGTGCCTTTCAAGATAATAGCATTAGTCCCGATAAAACAATCATTGTCTATCTCAATCGATCTACTGCGTATGTTCTTTCTATCATCGCTAGTACAACGATGATTCGAATCAAGTGAATGAAAATCATGGTCAAATATTCGCACATTACCTCCTATCTTACACCTATCTCCAATTTTAATTGACGATTTTGATGAGATCACAACCGACGAAAACCCCGTTCGATGACCTATTATTATGCTTCCTCCCCAACGAGTGTCAAGAATTGTAGGATTGATCAGCCCGACAAGATTTGTGCTTTGGTCTGAATTGAATATCACGTTGTCGCCCAGCACGATTTCACCACGTCGTCTAGTCCTAATTAGGGTCTTCCCCTGAAAGAGTACATTACTACCATGACGCACACCCCAAAGCCACGCCAAAAAAGGTGAACGCAATCTATAATACCACCTAGTTATATAATGGCATATTTTTTCCGCTGCAATAGGAATCATAATTGGAAACGAGTAATTCATGCAGTCTCCTGTTTAGCGTAAATCGTTTTCAACTGCACCCATATTCCATTGGGTGACAATTCAAATCGCACATCACTCGCTTTCGAAAGAGAATGCCTGACACAATCAGGGACAGCAGATACACATCTGTTCATCGTTTCCGAAAGTGCAACTACGTCACCAGTGCTTACTAGGTCTCCACATCCATAATGTGTTATTATATCTTCTGGTCCACTGTTTTTGTAGCAAATTGGATACAATCCCGAGGACAACGCCTCCTTAAGCGCAGTCGGGCCAGTATCACCATAAGAAGGAAGCAAGAAGAACTGTGCCTCTAAAAACTCCTGGGCGATCTTATCGGCAGAAATTGTACCACGAACAATCACCCTATTCAACAACCTCTCTTGCAAGATGATTTTTTCAATAGCGACTTTATCCTCACCATCGCCAATCATAATCAGTTTGGCATCCTTCCTGGATAGCATAGCAAACGCTTTTATTGCATCTACTGCACCTTTCCTTTCTGTTAGACTACCAAGATATACAAATCTAATTGGCGCAGCGATAAGACTAACTCGGCACGCCAAATCTATCTCAAGGAATTCTCTGCGAAGGGGATGAGGAATGATAATACCATCATGCCCATAGCACCTTTTTAATCCAGCTTGTGACGCCCTACTTTCAACAAGAAGAATGTTAGCTCTACGGTAGGTCGCCTTCTCGCACAACCACATAATCCGAGTTCTAAAACTAATTCTCCGCCTTTCATCCTTGCGTTTCAATAATTCCCAGAACAACAACAACAATCCCTGAACGGAAACTACTGCTTTCTTTGTAAGATATGTAGCCACCAAACCGCAACCTGTTTCGCCGCCCCATCCATGAATAACATCTGGAGCAAGTTTATGCACAAAAGAGCTAATTTTTCGAGCAAAGCGTCGCCATAAGAAAAACAACTCAAATCGTTCTCGTCTAAAGCAATGCCAATGTGCACCACCATAATCAAAGTCAACACGAGACTCTATAAGCCCACCAACAGGGCAAACTATGTGCAATTCCACATCCGTCGGCGGAGGAAGATGGCCTAATATCCAACTCCAGGCTGCTGTTGGCGTCTCACTTAGAACCCTCTGCGTCGCCGTTAGCCGAACGACGTTAGGAAGTCCACATATCCACAATAATTTCATGTCGCAAGGATGTGAATTATCCGATCAACTGCTGCTCCATCACCATAAGGATTGACAGATTCTGCCATTTCCTTATATGCTTCGGCATCCGTTAATAAGGCACCAACTTCTCGCTCAATACACAGTTGGTCTGTACCGATAAGTTTTACAGTTCCTGCCGTCACCGCCTCTGGGCGCTCTGTGGTATCTCGAATGACCAACACTGGCTTGCCGAGTGATGGTGCTTCTTCCTGAACACCACCAGAATCTGTAAGAACGAGATATGCCCTATTCATCAGCGCAACAAAAGGGAGATAACTTTGCGGTTCTATCAGGTGAACATTCTTACCGCAATGTTGTCCAAGGATTCGACCGACCGGTTCGCGTACGTTTGGATTAAGGTGAACTGGATACACAAAATGCGTTGAAGTGTATCGCTCTGCAAGATTCCGGATGGCCGTGCAGATGTTTTCAAACCCTTCGCCGAAGTTCTCTCGCCTATGCCCCGTGATAAGCACCATGCGATCTTTAGACTTCATTAAATCAATAGGCAAGCCTTCTATCTCAGGTGGATTCTCATGCACTTTTTCCTTTGCCATCAAAAGTGCATCAATCACCGTATTACCTGTTACATAAATGTCTTTCTCTGGCACACCCTCCTTCAGCAAATTCGCCTTATTGTTCTCTGTTGGACAGAAATGCCATTTGGTAAGGCGAGTCGTCAAGACACGGTTCGCCTCTTCTGGCCAGGGACTTTGCATGTTCCATGTCCGAAGTCCAGCTTCTACATGGGCAATAGGAATATGATGATAGAACGCCGCCAACGCACCAGCAAGAACGGTAGTCGTATCCCCCTGCACCACCACAATGTCTGGCTTCTCTTCAGCAAGATATCCGTCAATCGCGGCAATCGCACGACTCGTCAACCCTCCAAGCGTCTGATTCGGACGCATTAACGCAAAATCTTTGTCGGGAACAACCCCAAACACATCCAGCACCTGTTGCAACATCTCGCGATGCTGTCCAGTTACGCATACCTTACACTCAAATGCCGGATTCGCCTTTAGTGCTAACACTACTGGACAAAGCTTTATCGCCTCAGGACGAGTGCCGAAGATGATTGATATTTTCTTTTTCATTTTAACTTCTTGCGTATGTCAAAATCTTTTTGACCTCCGTCGTGAGATCGACCGCATCAAAAAACTTTTGTGCATTGTCTGAGTATTCCTGATAACTGGGCAAAATCTTTTGCACCGCTAATGAAACCGTCTCCTTCGTTATGGCATCCAAGCAAACACCAGCATGGCACTGCTCAATGGTGTATTTTAGGCCTGGGATATCGTTGCAAATAAGGGGAATACCAAACCCTGAATACTCATAGATTTTATTAGGCGCACAATAAACCGGATTCAATGGCGACAGCCCCCAGATTGCACCGCCTTGATAATATGCGATACCGATGTCGGCATGGCTTGTCACTTCAAGATGGTGTGGCGGGGGAACGAACGGGACATAAGATATATTCGTGTACTTCTTCATTAGTTCATCTACTATCCGTGACCGTCTTCCCATGATGGCTACAATTGCGTTTGGCTGACTCTCACACAACGCTTCAATTAAGCGTAGCAACTGTCCTCGATCACTTTGTATCCCCCCCTGGTACAAGAAAACCTTTTTCCCCTTCCATAACTCAACAACGGATGCAGCCTTTTTATCTGATACTGGAATGGCTCGTCTCCTTGGGTGCGCATAAGGCTTATTTGGCAGAACGAAAGGCAGTTTATCAATCCCTTTCTCAGCCTTTAGAATATGTGCGCGATTGTATTCGCATTCAATCAATGTCGCCGTGTCATATAGTCTATCAATGGCAAAACCCCAATAATCCTTGCCGGCTTCGTCTCCCAATTCATATAGCGAGTGAATATGTCTCTTGCCAAATTTCAACGCCCTATTGCCCAAGACTGCGGCAGTCCGCATTTCAGACGACCACAAAACAACATCATCACCACCAATGGATAGCCGCGTTATTCTTTTCCATATCCACGAGCGAAATAGATACGGTCTTATCCACTGTGTGGCCTTTTGCCAGCAACGTCGAAACGGATTTGTGCGAAAACTAACCAACTCGTATGGATATATTTCATATTGCACTCCAAGTTCTTCAAGAATACCAAGACCGACTTGAGTCCTGACCATCCCCAAATACACAACTTCCTCTCCTAAGTCCTTCAGTATTCGCAACAACGATATGACTGGGGGTAATATTTCAATAGGCCTCTCCTGTACAAATATTATCATATATCACCTCACTTTGACAGAGCCTTCATAAGCCAATCAGTCGACTTCATTCGTAGATATTCTATCTTTGAGCGCAAATCGGCCGACAACGGTGTCGTCAGAAGCTCAACAACATTATTCGACTGTTCATCATCATCCACATGTCTTTGCTCTAGCGCAAGGAACTCCAACAATTCATTCTGTCGGAGGTTTTGATTTCCCCATTTTCCCGACTTTTGCCTTACAAAGACAAATGGTTTATCAAAAACTATTGAAAAAACAATTCCATGAAACGAGTTCGTAACAACACACTTCGCCTGATAGAATAAAGTCAAAAACTCACTGGGTGTTGGCCGCAAGAACATCGCACTTGGAGAGAAATTCTCAGCACCCTGAATACCAACAACTCGAGTATCTGCATTAATTTTATCCGCCCATCCACATATTCGATCAATAGCCATTTCCTCAGCTGATGTTATATTCACAGCATAATACAAAAGCGTTGGCCGCTTGAGAATCTTCTTTGGACTAGCAATCTTGAGATAATCTGCTTTATCAAGCAACAGTGCAGGATCAAGAGCCCTATCAACCTCTCGCCCAGAAATTTCTCGTATGATCTTGCACCCAATGGCTTCCCTTACCGATATTGCACTATATGATGCGCCTACCCTCTGTATCAACTCTCTCCAAACACTCTGGTCCTTCATGAACTCCCAAGACGAACTGGCAGCATATGATATTTTTCGAACAGATGCAGGCTTATCAAGCAGAAACATTCTAGGCATTGTATTAAACCAAACACAATCGCCTCCAGCAATATATGATTCAGCATCAACCTGTTTCTCAAAAATTGGCGAAATAAAGCGTTTATATTGGCACGCAAAGATAATCCGCTGAACCGAAGACCGAAAAGACACTCTTTCTGGCAACTTCCTACACATAATGGTGTTTCTGGCAATTGACCAAAGTCTTCTAAATGGAATCAACAACTCCCAAATTTCTGTAAAAACCGAATCAGTTTCAACCCTATACGTGACATAACCCATTCTCTTCAACACCACGCGCAAGGCGTAATGCTGGAAAAAAGATCCATAGTTTGACAACAACAGGCTGCGGCCAACTGTAACTATACCAACAACCTTTTTCATATCTTGAGTAACCTTCTAGCATTGCCAACAATTCGCCTAATAAGTCTAATCGACCTCGGGCCGTCAAGAGTTCTGGCAACAGCCTCAACAAATGGCATATTTCGAATACATCGCACAAACATACTATACTGTGCTTCATTTCTACTAGTATCTTTGCAAATAGACGGATTATCCTTGATTGCGAGCGAATAATCTGACTTCCATCTTGAAAGCCTAGCATCAAAGAATGCGGCTTCACCTTTTTGCGTATGAACAATTACCACAGAAATCGCACCTTTTTCTGCCAATTCAGGATGCCATTTTTTAATACCCCAATAATCGCCAATAGTCAAATCCGCACAAGAGTCTTTCCCTCTTGCTGGGCAACGGTAGCAACTATTTCGCAACGCCAATCTCGACTGGAATAATCTTCCATATGGATCTGAATAAGATCTAACACAAATGTCTTTAGTTGAATCTTCAAACCGAACTACAAACGAACTCCGCCCAGGGTACGACTGTTTATCGCGAAACAGCACTTCTTTAATTGGAGAACTTGCCCTACGTGTCAAATCATTTTTGTAAGCTTCAAACAATTGCGGAGACATTACGCCATGACAAACGATCTCAACAAGAAGAAGCTTCGACTGATATCGAACAGGCACACACTTTCTCAAACCCGCGCATTGACAAGGTGTACCAGAAAACAACACGTCAACCCCTCGGGACAAGTCTACTATGGCTTCTTTAAAAATACCATTCAAGTCACTTTGAACATATTTTGAACCTTGTAACCGCGACACATCCGATATATGCGTCACGCGAATATGCCTTACTTTGCAATCAGGCAAACTCATCTCACACCCATACACTACTCCGTGTCGTTCCAATACCTTTTCCGCGATTGCAGGGAAAACGGCACCAGAAGCACTTTTAGACATAACTTCCAGATCTTTATGTTGCGCCGCATAACACCCAAGGATGCCATCCGATGATTCCTTGTTCAATACTGGACAAACTTTTGTGCAAGCACCACATTTCAGGCATAGCTCTTTATCTATTCGCGGGTAGTGAAACCCCCACTCGTCACATTCATCTTTTATCGCATGAACAGAACACGCTACTGAGCATGCAAAACAGCCTGTACAAGATGATTTATCAGGCAAATCCATCATCCCACATCTCATAAACTTTTCAGGCGTAACTTTGACAGGAGAAAAGTGCGTTCCTCAGCGGAAAGAACGCAAATATACACCAAAGGAATATATACGCTCACACACAAAATCGACGTTAGGCAAACACGCGCAAACGAAGGCCGTAAAAAGGATTTAGATATTAATCCGACTAAAGCAGTAATTATAACAACAAATGATACGGGCAAAACCCCGTCTATCAACCATTTTCTTGCACTCATACCAACTATGCTCCTCGCAAACCAAACCCTTCCTATCGAGCACAGCAACATTGTAATCACCATTGAAATACCAATGAATAAAAAAGGCATGCCCTTTCCAACAAAAATCCATGCCAAGGGCAATGTCAAGATTAGACTTCCCCCGGAAAACGCTAGATATGCCGCTATTTTTCCTGTGGCCGAAACTGCCAACATCTGCCCAGAAGTACTCTTATCAATGATTGCCATCAATAAAATGCACCAGCAAAGTTCAGCCGTATAAGGTGGTGGATTGACAAGCCAAAGTTCTAATACCTCCTTCAATTCCAGCGCCAAAGGCAACGCAAAGAATATAGCAAGCAACATCCCAAACTTACTTGTCCGATATGACAAGCTTACCATAGAATCATTTCGACCAGCACCATAGGCTGTCGTAACAGCAGGCGCAAATGCCCCCAGCATAGCGCCAGAGAGCGTCTGAGAGTGAGCTGAAACTTGATTGGCTATTGACATTGAGGCATTATACGTTGGACCGAAGTACTTGTTAACCAATATCTGAATACCCTGTCCACGCAATATCCCGCCAAGTGCTCCAAATGCCTGCCAGAATGCAAAAGATGAAAGTTCAAGTATGCGTTTCATGTTCCTTGCATAAGAAAGCCTGAAGCGACATTCAGGAAACACCTTCATCGCCCGAATACAAATGATGGCCTGTGGCGCGACCGAGACAAAACACATCCAGAGCGCATATTTCGCTAGCCAATCGCACGGATGAGTCACCATAAAATACATGAAAAATATATTAGCGGTCGTTACCGCGACGCCATAAATGGTCAACTCGGCGATGTATTGCTTTGCTGTGTACATTGCCTGAAACGGCACATTTACCATAGCGACAAAGCAAGATATAGTTGCAAACCGAAAAACCCATATGCAAGCATCTAGTCGATCTGCTGGAATAGTCAACCAATTTTCTACAGCATAAAGTCCCAATGGATAGCCGATTACAACTAGCACCACCGGAACTATCGAGTGTATCAAAACGGCTGTACTAAACCATTTTCTGCATTCTTCCATTCCAGATTCTGCACATCCCGCGGCAACACTCTTCTGCGCCTGCCCCTCAGCATATGCATAAAATCTACTTGTCGCCATGCTCAATAAATTGTTCAAAAATGCAACAAACACCGTCATGCCGCCGACAACACCATACAACCCAAAGTCAGTCTTCCCCAACGCCGCCAACACCCACCGGCTAATGAATAGCCCGCATACGAGTGCATACAAACTCCGCCCGTATGTGGCGACAATGTTAAGAAGGATTCGACGGTTTGGCGACATAAGCATTAGATATGTTCCTCAACCCCACGAAAGTGGACATTGAGCTTATGGAGAGGGGCGAGGAGAGTGCCCATCGACGTGCCTTGCGTCATCTTGGCGAAGGCGTTGACATCCTTAGGAAAACATTTGCCACCGTAGCCGAACTTGCCATCGGGACCGGGAACATAAGTGTGTGTGTCGTTGATATAGCCGGAGAGCAGGACGCCCGTGTGAACCTTCGCCCAGTCGCCGCCCATCTTCTCAACGTACTCCTTCGCTGCGTTGAAGTATGTTACCTTGTACGCGCCAAATACGTTATGAATGTATTTCGTAAGTTCCGCTTCAAGCGGCGACATGACCGTAAACTTCTTGCCGGGAAATACCTTGATGAGGAGATCAACTGCGCCTGTGAACACCATCGTCTGCTTCTTGAAGTCTTCGATGTGTGTACGTTCCGTTAGGAACTCGGGCATATAGCACACCTGATGCCCAGTCTCTTTTGAAAGTATGTCGCTCGTCCCAGGCAGAATAGTCGTCCTCACAAACACCGGCACGTTCGGCAGTTTGCGAATCAGCTCTTTCATTAGCGTCAAATCCTGCGTCCCGTCATCTTCCGTCGGAACATGGATTTGCAGAAACGCAATATCGATTCCGCTCAAGTCATCATTATACCCTTTTGGCGGATCGCTCACAAAGATCTTCGCATCCTTGTTGTTCTCCTCCAACCAGGCCTTGAGCGCGCCGCCTACAAAACCACAACCGACAATACCGACGTTAATCATCTGATTTTGCCTTTCTTGTTCTAATTGTTAAAATCGTCTGCTGTGTTCGCTAGTATGCCGATGTTTGTGAGTATTGATAGCCACTCCGAAAAATGTGTCATTTCACATGTATTATCGTCTAATATGCCGATATTTGTGTCCGTATGCATCGCTGAAAATCCGTTTTCAAGTCTTCCAACCGCCCCACGACAATTCAAAAATCGCCATTTTCTGCAAGTTATAGGTTGTGTTCGTGAGTATTGATTTGCACTCCGAAAAACCGTGTTTTTCCGTTGAGTTCGTCGATACGTATTCGATTCATTCGCTCCCACCGCCCTCACGCCGCACACAGCAAATACAGAGGTTTCAGAGAAGTGGTGCTGGTGTGTGTCCGTCGATTGGGGGACATGGGAAAAGTTTGGAGTTATAAGTTATGAGTTGAGTAGCAACATTAATCTCGAAT
>AUXO016340399.1_pt1 | contig 25663 bp, 22 predicted proteins | sample 768731 | NCBI WGS metagenome assembly AUXO01 (sample SAMN02715735, study PRJNA202380) | gut metagenome | biome: sheep rumen | host: Ovis aries | place: New Zealand: Palmerston North | reverse complement strand
ACCAATTCAAAACTTTTCTGCTTTTAGGGCTTGACTTTTAATAGTTAGTCTGATTGCCTGATTGTCTGTTGCGCATGCCGCAAATTTTTTTGGATTTTTGAAGGCTTTTACAACCAAAACATTGGAAAACCTGAACTGTTTGAACGAAATGTGATACTATAATACTTTAATATTATGGTATCAAAGTATCAAAGTATCATAGTATCATGGTATTATAGTATTATGATACTGTGGTATTATGATACTATAATACTGTCAAATCTTTCAGTCCCTCGTATGCGTGTGTGCGTGCGTGTATGCGCGTGTGCGTGCGCGCGGGGTAAAGGGTAGTATTATATTCCATCCGCAGGCATTTTTCAAAAATAACGAGTCACAGTATATTGATATATTCCTGGCATATTTCCATGATGGTTTCCTCCTTCCTTGGAATTCAAATCATATAATTTCGGACCGTTACATCGTTGCGCCAATGTGCCAGATGGAATACTGACGTAGCCATCAGCGCAACACGGTCATATACCACAGGACGCCCAGCTCGCTTCGCACGGTGAAGATTCTCCCCCCTTAGGCGGTAGAGTCCTTTTCCTTTGGATAGATCCTGGCAAAACCGGGAAAACTGCTTCGCAAGATGGCGTTCTCCCGCAGCTCCAGGCATTTTTGCATGGTAAGCTGCAAAGTACGCCTTTATGTCATCAATCAGTTCTTGCCGGTGTCCGGTTTGAACTTGATGGAGATAGTAATCATAGGCCTCCTGTGCGTGGTTTCTTCTCAGTGCATGAAGGGGGATCTTGTTTTTCAGCTCATTCCGGCCAAACACCCGCTGCCGAGGGGCAATCCCCGAGAAAAGGTCCATTACAAAAGCTTCATCTTTGGGAAGGATCCGTTGCATCTGACGTTTGCCTCCCTTCCCACTACGCACTAGTACGCATAGGTTTCCGGCGTAATCTCGCACAAGACAGTCTCCTGTTAAGGATGCGAGTTCATCACGGCGGACTCCAATCACTTTTGCAGCCTCTACAAGCCTTGTATGCCTGACGTCATCTAGTTCACGCTGCCCTTGTTCATTAGCTTCTGGATTCCTGGTCTTTTTAATCATTGACGCAGAACGCTTGGGTTTGTCTATTGAAGAGAGCGGTATTCCAAGGCCCTTTGCAATTGGAGCCAGATAGCTGTGAATTGTATCTGGCGAATATCCCATCTTCGTCAAATCATTGGCATAATCCTGCAAAAGCGCGCACGAATCTAACATATCAGATGCCAGGCGAATCTGATGTGTCTGTTTTGCCCAAGTCGCGAAATAACAAATATGCCGTCGGTATTGCTTTTCCGTTACATCATTTGTTATTCCGGCCAATGCGGCTTTTTTGAGAGTATATTTTAAGGTTTCCATGATTGCACCTCCTGGTGTGACTAACTGTTAAACTGGACGAATCTCGCGTTTTTAGAGTCCTGCACCGGACTATACACTGCCTGCCGTCGTCCCGGCCCCGCAGGCGGGCCGTGCGGTTCATTCCGCCGACAGACGTGGTGAATTGTTAAGTCATTTTACGACTTGTTCTCTTCTTTTTTCTTTGATAAACTTTTTCCTGCCCAACATTTAACCTAATCAACTTTTTAAGGATACAAACTGGTTATTTTCTCGTTTCTCTTCGAAAATAACCGTTTGTTTTTTTTGAAGCTGTTTTTGGGATAGACTAATCTGTACTCTTGTGTCTTCTTTAGCCTTTCATCATCATAAAGAACGCGGCTCACATCGACGACGATTGATTACAAAACTCCATTGATGGTCGTACTTTTTTCAGGCAGCACTCTCATTGCAGAGTCCGGTAGAGCATTTCTCATGTGAGTTCTAAGCTAATAGGCTGGTCATTGTGGATCACTTCCGTGGCATTTCTACCGGCGCAATACAGAGTTTGAGACTTGTTGGGTATGATAATGCCCCCCAGATATTACGCTTAGTTCCTGCGGAGCGTAGAAGGGAACATGCAGGTTATCGTCTTCTTTGTTTTTCACATAATCTCGGGCCGGCTTGTGGATTACCAGCGCGATAGGCAGAGTATGATTCCCCATATCCTCATTTCTTGACACCGTTGCCGGTAAACCCATGATGGTAGCATTCTCGTTGCATTCGATGTTTTCATTGTTTGCTCCTCCGTTTCGTAGATATAAAAATAGCACCAAAAGAAGAGCATAAGAAGGATAAAAAAAGCAACAAGTATCGGAGGTATAACCTCTTAAAGCTCGTTGCAAGAACCCGCAGGGCGGGTAAACTTCTTTTATTATGCAGCGCTAAATGGCAGCAAATTCTTCTTTTAGTACAATGCCATTATATAGCATTATAATATCTTTGTCAATGATTATTTTAAACATTTATTTGCACTCAACAATAACGGGTGTTCAACTACCCAGATTATACACTTTGCTATACAGGCTAGCTTTCTGCATAATTCGTCCGGGATTGCTGTTTTGCAGAACGACGTAGCAGATTAATAGATCACAGTGCTTTGCCATATACTCGTTGGCCCGCACGATGGCCAGCCTGCGCGGTACCGCCTCCATTCCTGGAGGGTAGAAGCTCCCCTCGAACCCGGCGGGCAAAACAACCGCTCGCTCAGACGGATGGTATGGCAGCAGCAGAACCAGCCGGAGCTCCGGATGCACTTTCTTTGCCTCAGCAAGGCAGGCTGCAGCCATTTGGTCAAAAGCCCCGTACTGTCCCACCACAAATTCCGTCATACCGTACTCTGTAATTGCCGCCGCAATCGCTTTTTCCAGCTTCTCTCGCAGCGCAATCGGCGCATCCCGATGCCCGATCAGAAAACAGGTTTTCATCATCTTGCCATCGCTTCCTCTCACTTCTTGCATAGGCAATATTGCCTATAACACTTTATCTCCATTATAGGCAATAATAGAGATAAGTCAAAGAGAAAGTGAGGCGAGACGAATTGATTTCCTATGCTCCCCTTTGGGAAACCATGAAGCGCTGCGGTGCGACCACCTATACGCTCCAGGTCAAGGGTCACATCAGCAGCTCCACGATTCGCCGCCTCAAGGCAAACGACTCCGTATCGACGAACACTCTGGATGCGCTTTGCGCGATTCTGGACTGTACGCTGCAAGATATCATCGAATACGTACCCGATCCCGAGTAAAATACAATTCTGGCAAGCCGGGCAAACCTTATAAGGTTTTCGTAAAACTGTCTTTTTCCCATTCTGGGAAAAGGGCAGTTTTTATGATGCGTCCGGTGAGCACACGTCCTATAGGGTGAAAATCCCGAACGCTCCCGGCAGCGGGAAGCGTTTGCCAAAGGCAAAGGTATTCGTCGCGAGGCGGAATCTGAAGAAAGCCGGATTTGAAGGGTTGAAAGGACCCTCCATGGGCAAAGCCCTGGCCCGACAAACAGAAATCTTTTCAGGCTGCAAGCGAGGGTAAGGCTGCAACACAAGTCAAAACCCAATAGCTGCACGGAATTGCTTGCGGAAAACAAGGCGGGTATACTCGATTCTGAGCATTTGGGAAACGAATTCGATCCTTTTATCCTATTCGTGACAGTTGAATATCTAAATAGTATTTTGAAATATGACGGTATCTGTTGAAATTTTGCGGTGCTTGTGGTATAATGATTAAAACCGTAGGTTATTGTGAGAGGCCGATTATTTGATACGGAGGAAAACGCTATGGCTTATTCATACAACAAGCTTTGGAAGCTGATGATTGATAAGAAAATCAACAAAACAACACTTCGGCGAGAGGCCGGCATCACATCCAATGCCATGGCGAAAATGGGCAAGGATCAGCCGGTCAGCGTAGAGGTACTGGCAAAAATCTGCCGTGTGCTTGACTGCACGGTGGATGATATCATTGAGATCCTTCCGGATGATATGGAGGAAGCGAAATGACAGATCAGCAGATTTCAGCACTCGTTAACGCGTTGCGTTATACAAAGCAGATTACACCGTTGCAGAAGGATATTCTGGACACCTGGGCTGAACTTCAAAAGAAGCCATTTGACGCTGAATCGGCACACAGGCAGATCGCTTCCAACAACTTTAGCCATCCCGACGTCTTCATGACGATTACCGCAATACCCGGGATCGTTCAAAAGTCGGCAATGGATCTGACGCAGGATGATATGATCTTTACATTGCACCGTCAATTGGATGGTCTTGCCGCAAAGGAAATGGGGGATCGGGCTAATGGCTAAGAAAAAGATTGAAGAAAAAATCAATCTGGATTCAATCCTTTTTAAGTGCCGCGACATCCTGCGGGCGGCGCGGAACTCCGGTTCTTTTTTTGAAAAACGTGACATGATGCTCACGCTGGTTTTCCTGCGCTTCATCGGGGAAAAGTTTGAGGACGGCGTTGAGAATCTGCGGAAGGAACTGCAAAAACAGGGGCTTGATCCGGATGACCCGGATATCAAAGCTGCATTTCTGGATGATCCAACTTTTACAGATGGAACATATAATCTGCTGCCGGAAGCCCGCTGGTCCACTATCATCAACACGCCCGCTCCGGGATTGAATGTGGCGCTGGATACGGCACTGCACAGTATCGCTTCCAACAGTAAGCAGCTTAAGGGCTGCTTTGTAGAGGGCACATTTACCACCCGGAATCTTGCACCGAACGATATCAAAAAGCTCATTGATGAGGTCAACAAGATCAGCCATAAAGCCTTTGGTGAAGAAAAAGACCTGATCGGTCGGGTATATGAATACTTCCTCAAGGAATTCGCCGTCAACGCAACGAAGGAAGAGGGCGAATACTATACGCCCCATGATGTTGTGCAGCTGATCGCCGCGATGATCGAGCCCTTTGACGGCATGCTGTACGATCCCTGCTGCGGCTCCGGCGGCATGTTCATCCAGAGTGCAGAGCTGGTGAGGGCAAAGCGCGGCGACATCAGCCGCATCAATGTGTACGGTCAGGAGAAGGAGCCGGCGACGTACCGTCTGGCGAAAATGAACCTTGCCCTGCGCGGCATCAGTCACAATCTCGGCGGTGAAGCCGATTCCTCCTTTACCCACGACCTGCATAAGGGTATCTATTTCAATTACATCATGGCGAACCCGCCGTTCAATCTGAAAGGCTGGTACGACAGCAATCTGCAAAACGATCCGCGCTGGGCGGATTATACGACCCCGCCGGAAAGCAATGCCAATTATGCCTGGATCCTGCATATCCTATCCCACCTGAAGCCGCTGGATGGCGTGGCCGGATTCCTGCTGGCAAACGGCGCCTTGGGAGACAGCGATACGCTGGAGATCAGGAAAAAGCTGATTCAGAACGACAAAGTGGAAGCCATCATCATTCTGCCGCGGGAGCTGTTTATCACGACGGATATCAGCGTCACGCTCTGGATCCTGAATCAGAACAAAAAGGGCGGAGAGTATCACGGCCGCATGTTGCGCAACCGTGAATACGAGATCCTGTTCATGGATCTGCGCACCTGGACGGAAAACCCGGTAAAGGGCGAGAACAAAAAGAAAGTCCGCCTGAGCACGGAACAGATCGAGCGGGCGACGGATATTTATCATACCTGGCAGAACGATGGAACCGACGGCACACACTATGAAGCGCCAGAGCTGTATCGCAGCGTCGGAATTGGCGAGATTGAACAGAATGGCTGGAGCCTGATCCCCAGCAAATACATTGAGTTCATCGATCACGATTTGGAGATCGACTTCCCGGCAGAGATGCGCAGGATTCAATCTGAAATGCGGGACTTGATTGCACAGGAAAAGCAGACCCAGAAGATGCTGGAGGATGCGTTCAGGGGGATCGGGTATGGGATTGAATAGAATAAAACTCGGAGACTATATTACTCGATCAACAACGAACAATCGCGATCTTCGGTATGGGATGGATTTGATTACTGGTGTTACAAGTGAGGGAGTTTTTGCAAATCCAAAAGGCGATCCAATTGAAGTGGATTTGAAACCGTACAAGATCGTGAACAATGGTGCATTTGTTTATAATCCGACTCGGATTGATCTTGGTTCAATTGCTTATCGAACAGAAGGATTATGCATTGTATCACATTTATACATAATCTTTTATCTCAACGAAAAAGGCAAAAAGATTATTAATCCAACCTGGCTTTACTTATATTTTAGACGAGACGAATTTCGTAGAGAAGTAAGATTCAGAAACTTTGGAAGCCAGAGACCGGAATTCAGTTTTAATGACATGAGCGATATTGAGATACCTCTCCCTGATATAGGTGTCCAGCAGAAATATGTGGATATCTATAAAGCCATGGCCTCCAATCAGCAGAGCTATGAGCGGGGGCTGGAGGATTTGAAGCTCGTCTGCGACGGGTATATCGAAGATATGCGACGAAAGACGCCGTGTGAAAAGATCGGGCCGTATATTGAACTGATTGAAACGACAAACGACAATCTGCATTATGATATAAGTGCGGTCAGGGGCGTTTCTATTGAGAAAAAGTTCATAGAAACAAAAGCGGACATGACAGGCGTGAATCTAGCTCCGTATTTAGTGGTACAGCCAAATGAATTTGCTTATGTCACTGTTACGTCCAGAAATGGGGAAAAGATTTCAATCGCACTCAATGAATCAGAAGATACATACATTTGCTCGTCTTCTTATGTTGCGTTTAGAAGCAAAGACGATGAATTCTTGCTCCCTCAATACTTAATGCTGTTTTTATCCAGGTCGGAGTTCAATCGCTATGCACGCTTTCATTCTATAGGATCGGCGCGAGAAACATTCGATTGGGATGAATTGTGTAATGTTCAAATCCCAATTCCTGATATTCAGGTGCAAAAAGCGATTGCAGAAATCTATTCTGTATATATCATGAGGAAAAAGATCAATGAGCAATTGAAAGCACAGATCAAAGACATCTGCCCGATACTGATTAAAGGATCGTTGGAGGACACTAAGTGAACAACATAACTGATATTACCAGACAGGACATCCAAGATATCATTAAAGACGGCTTTGTTGAAGCATATGACGAGCCCGTTTATGATGGTGAAACCGGTGAGTATGTTACCGAAAGAAAGGTCTATATGCCTTTTTGCGGGCGGCTCGATGAAATTGCATTTTTCTCCAGACTGTATGATCTCAAATCATTGCCGTCCCATGATAGCCGGTACCGTGATGCATTAGGAGATATCAGTTGTCACTTGCGTTGGGGGGATTATGACGAGGGGTGGTTCTTCCAGGATCGCAGGTTTAATCTGCTTCATGGAGATGGTGACGAACCGCTGCTCAGTTTTATCTGTGAGATGCTGCATCCTGCTGTTCGAATCGAAAAATCGCCATGGAAGTCTTATTTGGAGAAGTTCAATGAGCTCCTACGTGCCGACGGTTATGAACTGTATGCAGCTCAGCATATTTCTGGGAGAGACATTTATAAAGCGCGTGCATATACCCAGCGCGATGTCCCGGCTTTGCCGGACAGCCTTTTCTCTGAAAGATATAAGGAATTAATCTCCTACGGCAATGGAGAAGCGGTAGATAATATTAGTGGAAGTGTTGGCTACGATGCGAAAAAGCATCTCTGCAAGGTGATGTTTGAATTTGCAGAGCCAATAAGGATACAGAGGAACCGTTACGACAACTGGATTGACAATACTGATGCTTTGAACGAAGCAATAGCACATCTGAATGAATATATGGAGATTCCCGTTATTGACCTCAGCAGCTCCCTTTTCTCTCCTTGTCCGGTGGAGGAATTGCTTGCAAGTTATTTTACTCCATTCATTTTCGATGTTATCGAATATCAATTTATGGAATTGTCAAATGGAGAGAAAGCCCCATTCCAGGCGGCGATCAATGATTCCCTGCGCAAAGACGATCTTTCGTTTCGTCTTTCGGACAGCGGCCTAATCGAACTTCAGGCCGATCATGAGGTCTTGTCCCCTGAGATTATAGCGAATGTTGATCTTGTTACTGAGCCGGGAATCCATGATCTTTTGAAAGAAGCCATCGAAAAGCATATGCAGCCAACCGTTCAGGCACATCGTGATGCGGTTGAGAAAATCTGGGATGCGTTCGAACGGCTGAAATCATATTACACAACCATGGATAAAAAAGCGTCTGCATCAAGAATCGTATGTGATATGGCTGCTGGCGATAAAAACTATTTTGCGCTATTCAATGCAGAGTTCAAAGCGCTGACCGATATTGGTAATGATTACCGCATCCGGCATCACGAAACGAACAAGATAGAAATAGCAGATCCCCGGTATTACGACTTTTTCTTTAATCGCTGTCTCTCGCTGATCGCATTGGCAATACAGTATCTACAGTAGAAAGGCACATTGAAACACGGAGGAAACTGTCATGGCAAAGCTGCAAAACTACAACGGTCGCTTTTGCGAGTCGGAATATGAAAATGCGTTCCTCTCTTTCTTAGAGAATGAAGGCTGGCAATACCTGCCAGGCTGCAGCATTCCACGCAGCTCCCAGCGTGAGGTTCTATATACCGACGACCTAGAGCAGTTTCTGAGCAAGACCAATTCAGATCTGACAATTGATGAAATTCGCAGGCTCATGGACACAGTTCGCCTTGCAGGTGCGGAGAGCGATTTTGCCACGCTGCACAAGGTTTACGTCTGGATGGTGCACGGTCTGCAGTTTACGCCGCAGGACGGCATTGCCCGGATGGTTGCGCTGCTGGATTTCGAAAAGCCGGAGAACAACATTTTCCGCGCTGTCAACCAATTTACAGTAGAATATACCAATAACGGGCAGATTGAGCATCGAATCCCGGATATCCTTCTCTATGTCAACGGCCTACCGGTGTGTGTCATTGAACTGAAAAATCCAGCGGACGCCAATGCGACAATCTTTGACGCGTGGGAACAGATCAATATTCGCTATTGGCGGGACATTCCCCATTTGCTGCACTACTGCCCGCTGGCCTGCATCTCCGACGGCGTGAAAACCAGACTTGGTACCGTCCGCACCCCCTATGAGCATTTCTATGCCTGGCGCCGCGTCAACGACGGCGACAAAGTGTCTACCCTGCCTTTTGACGAGCTTCAGACTATGATCCGAGGCGTATACAGCCCGGCGCGATTTCTGGAAATCTTCCGGGATTACATCTATTTCCAGGACAGTGAATATGACAGCGAAGAACGGGAAATTGTCTGCCGCTACCCTCAGTTTTTTGCTGCGAGGCTGTTAAAGCAGAGCATTATCAAATCTGTGCTGGAAAAGAGCGGAAAGGGCGGCACCTATTTCGGCGCGACAGGCTGCGGAAAAACCTACACGATGGCCTTCCTTGCCCGCCAGCTTGCGTTGCGCTGTACGGATGTTCCGGAAATCGGGTCTCCTACTATTGTGATGATTGTTGACCGGGAGGATTTACAGGAACAAGGAGCTAAACTGTTTACCAAGAGCAAGGAGTTCTTGAATCTCGGCGAGGTCAGTGTCGTTCCGAACCGCAATACGTTGCGCGATGAGCTGGGTGCACGGGAAAGCGGCGGTTTCTATATCTGCACGATTCAGAAGTTCTGTGACCGGGAGAATGATAAGATCGGTCTGATCAACAGCCGTGCCAATATAATTTGCTTCTCTGATGAAGCGCACAGAACGCAGCTTGAGCACTCGAAGAAAATCCAGTTCAGCAAGGATGCCGACGAAAACATGCGGGCAATGATTTCCAAGCCCTATGCCAAGGTGCTTCGGGAGGCCTTCCCCCAGGCAACCTTTGTCGGCTTCACCGGCACGCCCATTGCGGAAACGTATCAGACCTTTGGCGAAGAAATCGACCGCTATTCTATGGATCAGGCTGTTGCCGACGGATTAACCGTTTCGATCAAATACCATCCGCGTATTGCAAAGGTCCTCCTGGATCAAGAGAAGGTCCGGCAAATTGAGGAATATTATCGTTTGTGCGCTGATGAAGGCGCAACCGAAGAAGACGTCGAAGCAAGCAAACGGGCCATGAGCTCCATGGAAATCATTCTGGGCGAGCCTTCCCGCCTGGAGCGCCTCGCCGCCGACATTCACGATCACTATACCACCTCCTGTGCAAACGACCCGCAGCGTGTACAGAAAGCAATGGTCGTATGCTCCAACAGAAAGATTGCTTACTCCCTGACGCGGATTTTCAAGGAGAAATACCCGGAATGGTTTGTGGAAAAGAAAGTCGCAGATGGTGTTTCGGCTACAGAGGAAGAGCTAAAAAAACTGAAGCCTGTGCCGTTTATGGCTATGGTTGCAAGTGTCGGCAGCAATGACCCGGAAAAGATGTACAACTATCTCGGCGGCGTGAAAAACGGATCACGTTCGAAAACGCTTGACGCTGCTTTCAAGGAGGATAAATCCAATTTCCATATTGCGATCGTTGTGGACATGTGGATCACCGGCTTTGATGTGCCCTCTTTGACCTATCTCTACAACGACAAACCGCTGCAAAAGCATCTCCTGATCCAAACGATCAGCCGTGTCAATCGGATTTATCCGGGCAAAGACTACGGTATGATCATTGACTACATTGGGATTCGGGACAATATGCGTCAGGCAATGAAGGTCTACGGCGGCGATAATTCCGTTGCGCCAACCGCGGACGACGTTGAGCAGGCAACCGGCGTTTTCAGAGAAGAACTGGAGATTCTGAAAAACCTCTTTGCAGGATATGATCTGAGGCCGTTCCTTGATCCCGAAGCCGACCCCGCGGAACGCTACAAGTTGTTGGCAAATGCCGCCGAATTTGTGTTTGTGTCAAATCAAATCCTGCAAACAGAAGCCAACGGCGGAAAAAGCACAAAAACGGTATCGTTCAAAACCTATTTCCTGAAGACCGTCAGGAGGATGCGTGCCGCACATGACATCTGCCAGCCCTCCGGTGAGCTTGGGGAAGAGGAGTCCGCGCTTGCACAGTGCTTTATGGCAATCGCGGGATTTGTCCGCAAAATGAACGGCACTGACACCGAAATTGATACGGACATTATGAATCGCCGCGTGTCAAAAATGGTTGAGGAAGCGTTGAAATACAACGAGGTGGAGAGCGTTCTTGAGGATGGAGAGAAGGAGGATATTTTCAGCCCGGAGTATTTTGAAAAGCTGTCTGATGTGAAAATGCCTGCTTCCAAGCTGGAACTGTTGATCAAAATGCTCCGGAAGCAGATTACGGAATACGGGAAAATCAACCAGGTCGCGGCCAAGCAGTTCAAGGAAATGCTCGAAAAAACCATTGCAGAGTATCACGAACGCCGCAAACACCTTACGGCAGAGGAAGCCGGAGAAGCCCAGGAGCAGACGTCCGAAGAGATCATCAGAAGCGCCACAAAGCAAGCACTGGATATTCTGAGAGCGATGAATGCGGACCGCGAAAGTTTTCGAAAGGTGGGCCTCACGTTTGAGGAGAAAGCGTTTTATGATATTCTGATGACGCTGCGTGACCAGTATAACTTCGAATACGGCACGGACAAGGTTGTAAACGGCGTTTCTGTCAATGACAAATGCAAGTCGTTGGCGAAGAAAATCAAAGAGATCATTGATACGAAGTCGTCCTTCGCTGACTGGCTGAACAATCAGATTGTCCGCGATCAGCTCAAATTCGATATCAAGGTCTGTCTGATTAAGAATGGCTATCCGCCCCAGTACAGCCCCGAGGTGTTCCGTAAAGTTATGGAGCAAGTTGAGAATTTCGAGGAGAATAATTGACTGCACAAGCATTCCCACAGAATGTTAAGATTAATTGCGCCACCGACGGATAATAGCGTTGCATGAGCTGAATGGAGTACGGCGGTGCCGCTTGCATAGTGCCGACGTCCCTCGATCGAAATAGTACAAATATCGCGGCGAGTGGCTGACCGACCTTCGCAGACGGATGGAACCGGAAGAATAGGCAGAAAAAGCACCCGCCCGGGTGGCTCTTCATGAGGACATTCGGGCGGGATACGGATTGTGATATGCTATGATTAACAAGGTGCCAACAACGAGAGAACGATACCTGGCTCTGGTGGAAGCGATCGGAACACAGCATAAAGCTGGGGTCAAGGCAGCTACGGATGATCTGGATCGGCTGGGAGAATTGATTGGTCCTGCCTTTGGCTTTTATAATACCAGTCGGTACAAGGCTACGCTGTTGATAACAGAAAGCCTTCCCGACGGGGAAGCGCGCGACGAACGTCTGCAGAAGCTGGAGGAAGAGCGGGCTCGGCAGGAAATAACGGCTGCTGTCGCAAGGAAGGAAATGAATGAGCTGGCGCACAAGTATGGGACGCCCGAAGTATTTCTGGCTGATACTTCATCAGAAATTCTTTCCTCGGAGCTCGTCTCTCAGTTTTTCTCACAGCGATAAAAAAGGAAGTGCCCAATAAACATTAATCGCGCCAGCCAATACGTTTATGATACGAGTCAAGCGGCTGACCTCAGTAGTTACGATGGTGTCGCCAGTTTGAAGAACGGCAAGAAGCTTCTGTAACTCGGGCCGTTCGGTCTTCGTGCCGCTTTCGTATTCCCAGTAGATCTCAGTGTCTGCCTCGACGCCCAGTTTTCTCAGTTCCCGTCTCTGGTGGTCGATATCCTGGCGGGTTTCGTCTGTGCTGCACCTGGCATAACCATAGGTCATAGGATGCTCCTCCTTTCAGCAGGTGTTAAGAAAAACCTTCAAATAATATTTTGAACACATTTGGCCTTCATTTCTGGCGGTTTTGACGGCCTCTGTGATGTTCACGAAAACAACTGTTATTTTGGACATGTACATGGCGGCCTGGCTGAAGAAGTGTACTGGTATTCTTCCTCCAGAGACGTCGACGACGATATATATCTAATATATCGCCACAGAATAGGTTCTCCTTCGCTTCCACCTTGTTGCTGGTCCAAAATCGTAGCGCCAGCGGGAAGCTCAAATGGCTGCCCTGGCTGCTGGTCCGTAATGTACTCTTCGGGAATAATCCGCTCAAGGTTTTGACTGCATATATAAGACTTGCGATATGAAAGCTCTCGGGTCTGTGCGAGTAGATACGACGCTAGAGAAGTATAGTCGCCATTATCAAGGTGCCGAAAAGCAACTATCTTTGCCTTGCCCCAGATCTTGGTGATGTTTTTGGCCCCAACGAACAACTTATTGTCTGCGTTTCCAAGAGACATAGAACTAACCACCATGTGTATATGCGGACGTTCGTCGTTTTTGGTATGTCCATCGAGATCGGAAGAAACAAAAACATATTCCAAGCTCGTAGCTCCAGCGCGCCGAAGCCGGCGGATAAAATTCCGAGCGTCTTTATCGAGCGCAGCCAAGACAACGGCGTGGCGGTCTTCAGCCTCAGGTAACGATTGCAGAAGATCATATAGATTATCTTCATCATACGCTAGTGTAAGTAGATAGGCATTGGAATCAAAATTATTATTCAGTACTCGTGCAAGAGAGACAACTGCATGATTGCGGTTTGCTTCTTGCTTTCTCGGTGAAGATTTCTTTCGCAGATCAGTCCGTGGCTTTGCCCGGTCCGAAACATAAAAACGTGTTTTTTCATGGACCCCGTTTTTTGCGATTCGTAATACTTCCATCACTTTCATTCCAATCGTCTCTCTTTTCCTTTATAGGTTGGTCCAGATGTTAGGACCCCATCTAGTTCCGGAAGGCCAGTAGTCACTGACCAGGAAAAACAACATCTTTCTCTCAAACAGAAGATCTTAAACAGATTTTTACGATCTACGAAACTAACGCTATCTACTGTTTTCTAACCTCGTGTCGGCACATGTCAAAAACGCAATCAGATTCGGGTAGTAGATAAGGCATTTCTTGCCAGCCATCCTGCAGGGGACTTCCCCCGTACGAAGCCACCGGCGCAGCGAAAACTCGCTGATCGGATAACCTTCTTCCTTGGCGCGAGCTACTACTTGTTGGACGGTCATTACGTTTAGCACAGTGAAACCCCCTTCCTGAATGGCTAATTAATTAGCCTGTATCTAATATATCACCTTATCCACGCGTTGTCAACATCATTTTAGAAATTTATTTCGTAGATTCAAATTAATTTTATTTTAGCTATTGTTTTCTGAATCACTTTATGATATACTCTACTCAGAAAACATAGGAGGAGGTTTTATTAACTTGCAGAACTACATCGAAGACAGTTTGTCTCTGACGATTCGTGGTATTCTTATTGAGGTTGATCCCCGTGTTTGTATTGACATATATCTCGGTACTCATCCTGATCAATCTCAAGCTGCTCTTGCGAAGGAAGTATTCAGTATAACCCCTGCATCGTTTTCAAAAGCTCTAAGTCAAAATAAAGATTATCTTCGCGAAGATTGGAGAGATAAAATTCGTGAGTTGTTGCGAGACACAGATATAACTGATTACGAAATCAAAGTTGGACGTATTATAGCCCTGAAAAAACGCATTGATCTTCAAGATCGAAGAGCTGCAATTCGGACATGGGCAGCTAAATACTTACGCGAAATGGGTATCGCATCTGCTGTAAACGAAATCTACGCTGAAGAACTGAGTGACTACCGTACTCTAGTTTTTCATGATGATAATAGCCAACATTTTTTTGCTTTCTATATTCCTGACGAAGGAATTAGGTGGGAAAATGAACTGGATTACACGGTAGCCACATCTTCTGATATACTATACCAAGTCAAACAGCATCTGCGAGAGTATACTGAGAAGATGGTCTTGGATCCCTTTCTGCGCAAACCATTATCCAAAAGAAACCTTTCTTTCTTCTCTTGTATCCGGCAACGCACTTGGGACAGACTTCAGATTAACAAAGCTACAATCGATCTTCCAGACAAAATAGAAGACATGGTTTCGCAAAACGCGGCACCGCATTTCGTTGTGCAAGTCACTGATGATTTCGCTGGCGTAATCGAAACCAGGTTCAATAATTATTTGTAATATTGAGAAAAATGGCAAGCATAAAACGAATAGAAGGCAAAAACGGTGTTGCCTATAAAATCACTGTGACCCATGGGACAGATCATACGGGCAAACAGGTCCGCCACTACAAAACGTGGAAGCCTGGCCCCAAAATGACTGACCGGCAGATTGAGAAAGCATTGCAGAAAGCCGCCATGGACTTTGAGCGTGAAATCGAGCTGGGGTATCAAACTGACTGCCGGCAAACATTTGCGCAGTATTCCGCCTACGTTCTTCAGGAAATGGAGCGCGAAGAGAAAAAACACAAGACAATCTATGAATACCGACAATTAACGAAACGGATCTATCCGGAAATCGGACACTTGAAACTTCAAGAGATCCGGCCGCAGCATCTCAACGCTTTCTACGCGAAATTGGCAAAAGAAACCAAGAAAAATGCGGATCGATCTGTTGCAAAAGAATACCTGACCCAGCTCGTTGAACAGCAAGGACTGACTCGAAAGAAGATATCCGAACTGGCAGGTGTTTCGACTTCAACAATTTCTGCAGCCTGCCGCGGGATTGAGATCCTGCGATCAAAAGCAGAGCGGATTTCACGCGGCCTTGACGTGCCCTATACAGAGCTCTTTGAAACCATCACAAATCAGGGAACGCTGTCGAATTCAACTCAGCTGGCTTATCACAGGTTTATCCAATCAGTCCTGGCAAGAGCTGAAAAAGAGATGATTATTCCTTATAACCCTGCCGACAAAGCGACCCCCGCAAAGAAGCCTCGCACCAAGCCGAAATACTTCCAGCCGGATGATGTCACCAGAATTATTGAAGCTTTGGAGACCGAACCGCTCAAATGGAAGATCTTCGTGTTGCTTCTGATCTTCACTGGATGCCGCAAAGGCGAGATTCTGGGGCTTAAATGGAGTAAGGTCAATTTCCAGGATCATAGCATTCGGATTGATCTGGCGAGCCTCTATACCCGAGACGTTGGGACATACACCAACGCGACTAAGACGGAAAATGAGAGGACGCTGATCCTTCCGGCAGAAATCATGACGGTGCTGCATGACTACCGCAAAAGCTACCTGGAGCTTCAGTTGGCAAACGGTGACCGCTGGGTTGGCGGCGACTATGTTTTTGTTCAGGATAACGGAAAGCCGATGCATCCGGACAGTCCGGCGCACTGGCTCACAGATTTCTCAAAGCGGCATGGGCTACCACATATCAACGCCCACGCACTGCGGCATTCTGCTGCGTCGCTTCTGATCGGCAACAATGTAGACATCGTCACCGTCTCCAAACAACTCGGTCACAAAGATGTGACGACGACGGAGAATATCTACGCACACCTCCTGGAGCAGAACCGCACGAAGGCGCCGGAAACGATAGCAGACGTTGTTCTGCGCAAGCCGAAAAGGCAGGCGTGACTCACAGAAGAACAGTTATGGAAAATGGCAAATCTGGGATTAAATCCCGGATTTGCCATTTTTCGCTTGATTCTTCGCGTTTCTTCTGATATAATAATGACAAATCCAGGATCTTTTCCCGGATTTGCCGCAAGGAGGTGCCGATATGGAATATATAAAGCGTGCAATTGAGGACGTCGCGCTGCAAACGGACAGATCGTTCAAGTGCCTTCTGATCACCGGAGCGAGACAGACCGGGAAAACTGAGATGATTCGCAAGCTGTTTCCCGCAAAGAAGTATGTCTTGTTGGATGACCCCTTTATCGAGGAGCAGGCCAACGAAAACCCCAATATGTTCATGATGCTGAACCAGCCCCCCGTGATCTTTGACGAAGTCCAGAGGACGCCGGGATTGTTTCGGTATATCAAGATCGCCTGTGACGGCAGCGATCAGCGGGGCCTGTTTTGCCTTTCCGGGTCGCAGCCATTGGAACTGATGGAGAAGGCGTCAGAGTCCCTGTCCGGCCGCGTTGGAATCATTGAGCTGCTGCCGCTTTCCCAGAGAGAGATTGACCGAGACGCTTTTGATCGGCCTTTTCTCCCGACCATGGAATACATCCAGGCGAGGAGCAAAACGGTCAAGGAGCCGAAGAACATCTGGGAGCGAATCCACCGCGGTGGTTATCCCGAGCTGCAAAACCCTGAGGTGGATTGGGGCATCTTTTTTGCCAGCTACGTCAAGACCTACCTGGAACGCGATGTGCGAAAACTGTCTGCCGTCCAGGATCTGAATGACTTCCGCCGCTTCATGGTCGCTGTTGCGGCCAGGACAGGCCAGATGGTCAACTACAGCAACATTGCCGATGAAATCGGAAAGGATCAGACCACGGTCAAGGCCTGGATGTCCATCTTGGAGGCGTCCGGCATCATCTATCTTCTGGAGCCCTACACACCCAGCGTCCTGAAGCGGGCCATCAAGACGTCCAAGGTCTATTTCCGGGATACAGGTCTGGCCGCCTATCTGACCCGCTGGCTGACCCCGGAGACCCTCGCCAATGGTGCCATGAGCGGCGCATTCTTTGAAACCTACGTCATTTCCGAAATCCTGAAGTCCTACTCCAACCGGGGAATAGACTACCGCTACTGCGTGTCCTATTACAGAGGGCGGGACAAGAAGAAGGTCAAAGAAAACGGGGAATCCGTTGACGCAGAGAGCGAAATTGATCTGATCATCGAGCAGGACGGGACTCTCTACCCCATTGAGGTCAAGCAGAGCGCGAAGGTGACGTCGGATGAGACCTCCGCGTTCCAGGTTCTGGACAAGGTGAACGAAAAGAAGCGCGGCCCCGGCGCCATCGTATGCAGCTGCCCCCAGCCGGGGATGCTGCGAGAAAACCTTTTCCAGATCCCGGTATGGTATATCTGACCATTTGACCGCGTTCTCAATGGCAAGCTTGACTTTTTGAGCAGTTTCAAGTGCGCTGTCTGTTGCGAAGCTACTATTTTTTTTTGTCAAAGATCTCAATAGAGGGCTTGACAGTTACTACGATTTCGAGTATAAAATAGATAGAGTTCTTAAGACGGTATCCTGGAATGCCTACTTGATTTAACCCATGTCTGATTATCGAGCTAACGTGGTTCCGCGTTTTGGCGCATTTTTGGCGCACGGTCGTGCGCCAAAAAGCAAAAAGCTACGCAAAGGTGCGAAATGCGTGACGCAAAATCCCTTGAAAAATCAAGAGATTTTCAACGTCACGCAAATCTACGAAACGAAAACTATACAATTCGTAATCAGCAGGTCGCCGGTTCAAGTCCGGCCAGTAGCTCCAGATGAGGCGGTCAAAAAAGATGCCAGCCCAAAAAATCTAGGTTTTTCCTAGGTTTTTTGGCTCTCTGGGGGTCAAAAAAGTATAGGGTTTTTCCATAGATGCCAAAGCCCGTTTTTTCGTGTTTTGGCACTCGAACTCTTGAACTGCCTTATTTTGAGAGAATTGCGGACAGATTCCAAACGGATTCTGCCCGCTTTTTTCATATCTGCCCCGGTCGTTTCGGATGGCAGATCGTTTTTGCGTCCTTTCGCCTTGCAAATGGGCGAGGCTTTTGATATAATCATGATGTATGAACACGAAATACCGCTTCAGGGGGGATTATCATGGGACTGAGTACCGCGAGCCTGCACCTTTACGGGGCGAATCTGGCACAGCTTGCGCCGCTGCTGCCGGATTCCCTGCTGCTGCGGGAGCATAACGCACCATGGCTGGAGCTGCTGCTGCCGGAGACGGCGCAGGGCAGCGGGGGCACGCTGGAAAAGCTGGCGAAGAAGCTGACCAAGGCGGACCCGGAGGCCGCCGCCCTGCTGTTCATATATTTTGACGATGAAATGTTCTCCTGCAGCCTGTACCGGGGCGGAAAAAAGGCGGCAGGCTGTCTCAGCGGGGATTCCTGGGCCAAGCTGGGCAAGGCCCTGGACGCCCTCTTTGGGGACGACTTGGCGGGAAAGGCCTTCCGCTATGCCGCCCGCTGTGTGGACCTGGAGGAGAAGCTCCGGCTGCTGGAGGAAAGCGTGGGCGCCACCCTGCTGGACTGCGCCGAGTTTGAACCGCGGACCGTTCCCCGGGGAGACGGGACCCTGCGGGCCATCAAGGCCCGGGAGGCCGCCCTGAAAAAGCAGCCTAATCAGTGCACTTTGACAGAACTGCCCGTGGAGGACTGGCCCCTGGACTGGCAGGCCCAGCTGGGACTGTACGAGCGGATTCGTCCCGAATGGCGCAGATACGACGCCAGCACACTTCTTTTCGACTTTGGCGATGACCGCTGTTCCGTGCCCCGGCACCCGGAGCTGGCCTTTCTTCGGGTCCTCTTTGGCGACGGTGGCGACATGGCAAGACGCTATTTGCTCTATTCTCTCCCGGATGGAACGCTGGAGGACCGGAAGGACCCGTCGTTTGAGGTCTTCGGCCCGCTGTGGTTCACAAAGCAGAGGAATCTGGTGCTCCTTGCCAGCGAGTATGAAACCGTGCTGACGCCAGTGGGAACCAGAAAGGACTACGTCAAGCCCCTGGTGGTCTGTCTGGGGCCGGACGACAGCGTTCACTGGAGCGTTTATCCCGCCGGGGCGGAACTGTTTCCCAGCAGCTTTCACGTCAGCCCGGAGGGGATCCTCACCCTCTACTCCCGGGGAAACAGCTATACGGCCACAGACGCCCAGCTCTGCCGCATCGACGGGGAGACCGGCGCGCTTTTGGCCTCTCGGGTCGTCTCGGCGGCGGAGAATTTGGATGAGTTGCTGCCAGTGGAGGCGCTGAAGGCCTTCGCCTATATCGCCAATCGGAAGGAGATCGTCCTGCTGGACGAGAATCTGGAGGAAATCCGCCGCTGGCCCTGCCCGCGGCCTGTCCTTGGCCCCAGGAAGAAGAATATCGTGGGCGATACCCTGTGGGATCAGGATATTTATACCCGGACCCTTCGCCTCTACGATCTGCGCAGCGGCGTCTGCCGGGAGATCACCCCGGAGCTCCCGACCTACGTTCTGGCCTTGCTGCCAGATGGGCGCTTCCTGGGAGGCAACGAGGGACAAAACCAACTTACGGTGTTTGACGCCGATGGCCGGGTGATCTCCCGCCACAGGACTCAGGGGGACGGCGCCTTCACGCAGGTCCGGGCCGAAGCGGATGGAATCTTCCTCCTGGAAAACCGTTCCCCGGATACCCACGGCTTTGTCAGCGACGAGCTCTTCGCGGCGACCAGCTTCCACGTCTGGCGGCTGGACCCGGCATGATACGGCATCTTTTTTGCACAACCCTTCCAGCGTCGGAGATCCCTCCGCACGGCTCAAAAAAAGCAGTCGCTCAGAAAGCGGCTGCTTTTTTTCACGCTTTTTGTCCGTTTCGACCCGCACTTTTTTTGGAAGAGCCGGAATTTTGTGCTTTTTATGCTGGCTTTTTTCCGGTCTTTATGCGATAATGGAAGCAGAATCGCATGGGAGGCTGATCCATGAGAACGCGAAGACTTGCTCTGTGCCAGGTCAAAACCCGGGCCGACAGGCAGACGACCCTCCTGGCGGCGGAGACGATGGTTCGTCAGGCAGCGGAGGCACGGGCCGACCTTGCCGTGCTGCCGGAGATGTTTTTCTGTCCCTACGCGGCCGAGGCCTTTCCCCGCTATGCCGAGACTGCCGAAGGACCGGCTGCTGCCGCGATGGCGGACTGGGCTGTGCGCTTTGGAGTCACCGTCGTGGGCGGCAGCCTCCCGGAGCGGGACGGCGAGCGGCTCTACAACACCTGCTTCGTCTTCGGCCCCGACGGACGCCGGCTGGCAAGATACCGGAAGGCGCATTTGTTCGACGTCGATCTGGCCGACGGGACCAGCTTCCGGGAGTCGGACACCTTCTCGCCGGGAGACGAGATCTGCGTCTTCGATGCGGCCGGGTGCAGGATCGGCCTTGCGATCTGCTTTGACCTCCGCTTTCCGGAGCTGATTCGGGCAATGGCTGTCCGCGGCGCGGAGCTGATCCTGGCTCCCTCCCAATTCACAATGCGGACCGGGGCGCTCCACTGGGAGAAGATCCTGACGATGCGGGCGCTGGATAACGAGGTTTTTGTCGCCGGCGTATGCACCGCCAGAAATCCGCAGTCCGGCTATACCTGCTGGGGGCACTCTCTGCTGGTCTCGCCCTTCGGGACCGTTCTTGCGGACTGCGGAACGGAGGAGGGCCTGCGGATCGTGGAGATCGACCTGGACGAGGTTGCTGCCGTCCGCCGTCAGCTCCCGACCTTCCTGCATCTGAGAAGAGACCTCTACCGGGTGGCGGAATAGGTCGAAAGCGTCCGGTTTGACAATCCGGAACCGCGATGGTATACTACGATCGCCGGTTGGCGTTGATTTCGCAGGAATACGGAAGCACCCGTGCGTTTTCTTGTGATTTTACTGAGTGAAAGAGGTCCGGGCATGGTTTTCAGCAGTTTTTCCTTTTTGATGTTTTTCTTTCCCGCCGTCTGCTTTTGCTACTTTATTGTGCCGCAGCGCTTCCGCAGCCTTCGCAATCTGGTGCTGCTGGTCTTTTCCCTGTTCTTCTATTTTTGGGGCGAGAGCAGGGGCGTTCTGCTGATGCTCGCGGTGATCCTGGTGAGCTACTGCAGCGCCAGGATCATTGACGGCGCCGGATCGAAAGCGATCCGCCGCCTCGGTCTGTGGCTGGAGCTGCTGACCTGTCTGGGAGCGCTTGTCTACTACAAGTATGCTGACTGGCTGCTGATCTCTGCGAATTCCCTGTTTCACACAGACCTTCCGATCCTGCAGGTGGTCATGCCGATCGGCATCTCGTTTTTCACCTTTCAAAGCATGAGCTACGTCATTGACGTGTACCGGGGAACGGTCGAGGCGCAGAAGAATCTCCTCAACGTGGCGCTTTACGTAAGTCTCTTCCCGCAGCTTGTGGCCGGCCCGATCGTACGCTATGAGACCGTTGCTGCGGAGATCGTATCCCGCCGGGAGAATCTCGATGAGATCTATGCCGGCGTTCAACGCTTCATCATGGGTCTCGGGAAAAAGCTCCTGCTGGCCAACACCTTTGGACAGGAGGCGGATACGATTTTCTCCATGGCGAGCGCAGTGCGCGGCACGCCCACGGCCTGGCTTGGCGCGATCTGCTATTCTCTGCAAATCTATTTCGACTTCTCCGCCTATTCTGACATGGCGATCGGCATGGGACGGATGTTCGGCTTCCATTTCCTTGAAAACTTCAACTATCCCTACGTCTCCCGCTCGATCACCGAATTTTGGCGCAGATGGCACATCTCCCTGTCTACCTGGTTCCGGGACTACGTCTATATCCCCCTGGGCGGCAACCGCCGGGGACTGCCCCGTCAGATCCTGAATCTCCTGGTCGTCTGGGCGCTGACCGGCCTCTGGCACGGCGCGAGCTGGAATTTTGTCCTGTGGGGGCTGTATTTCTTCGTGCTGCTGATCCTGGAAAAGTTCTTCCTGGGAAAGCTGTTGGACAAACTGCCTTCCGTTGTCCGCAGGAGCTACACGCTTCTGGCCGTCGTCCTCGGCTGGGTGATTTTCTACTGCACGGAGTCCGGCCAGTTGACTTCCTATCTGGGCGATCTCTTTGCCTTTCGGGGCGGCTTCGATCACGTGCTGCTTACGCTGCGGCAAAACGTCCCGGAATTTCTCTTTGGTCTGGCGCTGTGCACCCCCCTGCCGATGCGCCTGTTCTGCCTCGGGAAGGATAAGCCCTGGGGAGAGGTCCTGCGCTGCGTCTGGATGCTGATCGTGCTGGTCCTTTCCGTCCTGGCCCTGACCGGCAGCAGCTTCAACGCCTTTATCTATTTCCGTTTTTGAGGAGGTGCCGGAATGAGATCAATCAAACGGGGCTTTCTCGCCGTCTTGGTTCTGATTACCGGGCTGTTCATCCTGCTTTCCTTCCTGAACAGGCGGCAGCAGTTGTCCGTCTATGAAAACCGCTCGCTGGCGGCCCACCCGGTCTTTTCCCTGCGGAGCGTATGGGACGGCAGCTATTTCCGGGGATGGGACGATTATTTTTCCGATCACATCTATCACAGGGACGACCGAATGCGGGAATACCAGTGGCTCCGGCTCTACCTGAAGCGCTCCGTGATCGTCAACGACGTGGTCATCACAGACGACGTGCTGCTCCCGCTGCTGCCCTATCGGGATTACAGCAGCTATGATTACGATCCGGACGCCAACAGCGCCGTCAACCGACTGACACAGCTCCAATCCAAGGTGGAAGCCGCCGGGAGCCTCTTTCTGTACGTCGGCGTGGATGAACAGCGGATGGCTTTTGCGGACCGCTATCCCTCCTATCTCTACAACAAGAGCGACTATTATGAGACCATGGGCCGGACCTTTCGGGCGGCATGCGAAAAAGCCGGCGTGCATACGCTGTTTCTCCGTGACCGGCTGAGCGGGCAAGACCAAATGACCTACTATTCCAGGGTAGACCATCATTTCAATTTGCAGGGCGCCTTCGAAACCTACCTTGCCGTCTGCGAGACCCTCGCACCATCGCTGCCCGCGTTTCCTGTGCTGCGGCAGGAGCAGCTTGGAGCGTACAAGCTGCCCGGGGAATTCTACGGTTCCTATAACCGCCGTCTGTACGATCTCTCCCCGGTCCATGAGCAGCTGACCGTCTTCGACATGTCCGTGCTTCCGCCTTATGAGCGCTGGGATAACGGCGTACGCACGGACGCTCCCGTCCTCGACCTGCCGGGCAGAGGCGAGAAGGTGCAATACTCGGTCTATATGGGCGGCGACATGGCGGAGACGGTCGTCTGCACCAACCGCCCGGAGCTTCCCAGCATTCTGATCGTGGGCGATTCGTTCACAAATCCCGTGGAAGCGCTCTGCGTCTACAGCTTTAACGAAATTCGAAGCCTGGATTATCGGCACTACCACCAGATGGACCTGACCGAATACCTGGCCCTCCATCCCGTTGACGCCGTGGTGATCATCCGGGACAGCCTGAATTACGTTGGCAGTGAGGGAAACGGCAGCCTGCGATAGCCGGATCCGGCGGTCGGCGTATAGGATCTCCGATTCTGCGCAAGCTATGGGCAGGATTGGAGGTGAATCCTATGAACGAAACCCGTCACAACAGCCAGGACTGCCGCGATAGCCGCAGCGCGAAGAACAACGCGTCTCAGAACGCCAAAAACTGCGACCGCCGGGACGCGCAGAATTGCGACCGCCGCGACGCGCAGAACTGCGACCGCCGCGACGCCAGAAACTAAACCGGAAACAGTACGGCGCGGCGCATCAGCGCCGCGCCGCATGGATTTCCCCGTTGCATTTTCGCCGGTTATCTGATATGATGGCAGAAAAGAAGTCGATCGGCGGTGGATGCTATGGCAAAACGAAAACGGAATTACGGGCACGGACGGAAGCAGAGCGGGTTCCCGGAGCCGGTTCAGATCTGGCTGCTGTTCTTTCTTCCCTGCTTCGTGCTGCTCGTCGGCTCGAAGGGCTTCAGCGGGATCTCCGAGCTGAAGACCACGGTATTCTACGTCTTCTCCGCGATCCTTGCGGCGATTGTCCTGATCCGCCTTGTCGCGGCTTTGTGTACGCGCAAGGGCGGGCGCAGGCCCGCGCCGGGCGGCAGGCGGCTGAATCCGGCGCAGATCGCAGCCCTCTGCTACCTGGGCTTCACCCTGCTCTCCGCCGCCCTCTCGCCCTACAAGGACGCCTGGTACAGCAGTAAGGATCACGGCAATATGCTCAGCGAGGCCTGCTATCTGCTGGTCTTTTTCGCGGTCTCCTGCCTGGCGAAGCCGGACAAGTCTCTGAAATACGTCTTCCTCGGTACGACGGGGGTCTACTGCCTGATCATCGCCGTTCAGCTTCTGGGCGGCAATCCCCTCGGTCTGTATCCGAACGGCTATACCTACCGCTCCCTTTACCGTCTGCGCGCATCCTATCACTTTGCGGCGACCACCGGCAACGCCGACCTGGTCTCCGTCGTTCTCTGCACCGTCGTTTCGCTCTGCCTGGGGATCACCCTGTCGGAGCGGGGCAGGCGGCGGATCTTCCCGGCGGCGCTCGCTGCCCTCAGTCTGGCGGAGCTTCTGCTGATCGACGTCCTCTGCGGGGTGGTCGGTCTCTTTCTGGGGCTGTTGGTCTCGGCCTTCGTACTCGCCCGCGTGAAGCCCCGCGTCCGGGTCTGGGCGCTGGCGGCGGCAGTCTTCCTCGGCCTCGGCTTTTTGGGCTTCCTCTGGTACGTTCCCACCCCGATCCCCCTTTTCCGGGAGGTACACAGCATCCTGCACGGCGAGATCTCGGACAGCTTCGGCTCCGGCCGCGTGGAGATCTGGCGGAAGATGCTGGCGCGGCTCGACCGGCGGCAGCTCCTGTTCGGCTGCGGGCCGGACACCGTCCGCCTGACCGCGCTGGAGCCCTTCCGAACCTATGACGAGACCGGCAAGCTGCTCCGGCAGGCGGCGATCACAGACGCCCACTGCTTGCCGCTGCAGATGCTCTATTGCCAGGGCGTCTTTGCCCTGCTCTCCTTTGCGGCGACCGTCGTTCTGGCGCTTCGCCCGTGGTTTCGCAGCAAGGGGCGCACGGCCGCCGTTGAGATCCTCGGCGCCGCCCTGCTCTGCTTCCTCTTTGCCATGCTCTTCTGCTTCACGTCGGTCATCATCATGCCCCTGTTCTGGACCCTTCTGGGCCTGCTGACCGCTGCCGGCGCAAGGCGGGAGCCGGAACAGTAAACCCAATCACGCATGAAAAGCGCTGCCCCGATCCCCTGGGATCGAGGCAGCGCTTTTGAATGGCTTATTCGCCCTGCTTGGGCTTGCGGTTGTGGTAATAGCGGCGGCGGTTGTTCTTTTTCTGCGGCTCGCTGCCGGGGATCTTTTCCTGCTTCTCCCGGTTGGGCTTGGGATTCTGCTTCTGCCCCCGGTTCTGCTTCATCTCA
>AUXO015955897.1_pt1 | contig 25667 bp, 14 predicted proteins | sample 768731 | NCBI WGS metagenome assembly AUXO01 (sample SAMN02715735, study PRJNA202380) | gut metagenome | biome: sheep rumen | host: Ovis aries | place: New Zealand: Palmerston North | reverse complement strand
AAGCGGGTGATGGGAATCGGACCCACGTATCAAGCTTGGAAGGCTTGCATTCTACCATTGAACTACACCCGCAAAAGTAAGCTTTATAATTTTACAAAAAAGACCTCATTTTGTCAAGTCTTATTCACTAATAAGATTAGAATCTGTTGCAGTCCCAATTTCATCATTTTCTACTTGTCTATTGGTAAAAAACTGGTATCTTGTCTTATTTCTGCCCAAAATCACTCTCATATAGCCGTCAAGAGTGCTATTTGCAGCTATAATATCTGATAATAGTATCTTTTTGCCATCCAACTCTTCTTTATCATCTTCTTTTCCTTCATCAGCCTCAAACCAGATTACTGGCACTTCATTATCATATGAAATATTAGAAACTAAGCCATCATAAAGCAAGGTATCTTCTTTTGTATTTTTATCATAATAATGGACATAGGCATTTCTTTCTTCAAAATAGTCATCTCTTACTTTAGCACACATATCTGTCACTTCCACTTCATATTTGTCAATAAGCTCCTTTTTCAAAACGAAGTCCGTTCTTGCCTCTACATATGCAGCTATATCGTAATCAAAATATCCACTGCCATTTTTGAAATCAGTTATGCTTGGTGTGGAATTTTTATATTGACCATTGCTTATGTCATCAATTATATAATCACTATACTTATATGTTTTATACTCATTTTTAGCATAATACAATGCATTAAGGCTATCATACTCACACAAGATATCACTTTCTTCATAAGGCTTACCTTTACACGATACAAGTAAAATCATACTCAAGATTAATATTATGCTATATATATTTTTTTTGATATTCTCCATATATTCCTCTCTATTTATATGTGTTTAAATCATCCAATAATTTTCTTTTTTCAATATCCCAGCTACCATCTCTAATGCTTACTCTTATCGTCTCCATCAAGTGATTATAATAATAAAGATTATGCATAACAAGCAGTCTCATACCAAGCATCTCTTTTGATTTAAGAAGGTGTCGTACATATGCACGACTATACTTTTTACATGCTTCGCACTCGCATCCTTCTTCTATTGGTTTCTCGTCATCTTCATACATTTTATTTAAAAGATTGAGTTTACCATACTTTGTATATGCATGACCATGCCTACCATTTCTGCTTGGATATACGCAGTCAAAAAAGTCAACTCCTCTATCTACACTTTCTATGATATTCTCTGGAGTTCCCACTCCCATCAGATACGTAGGCTTGTCAAGAGGAAGATTTGGCACTGTCACATCAAGTATATGATACATCTCTTCATGTGATTCTCCAACTGCAAGTCCACCTATTGCATAACCACTTAAATCATATCTACTTATTTCTTTGGCATGCTCTATTCGCACATCATCCAAGATACCGCCTTGATTTATACCCCACAACAATTGTTTATTATTGATAGTATCATCCAAAGCATTTAATCTTTTATTTTCTGCAATGCATCTTTCAAGCCACCTTGTCGTCCTTTCTACAGAAGGTTTTATGTAATCATAACTTGCAAGTGCTGGAGGGCACTCATCAAATGCCATAGCTATAGTAGATGCAAGATTTGATTGTATCTGCATACTTTCTTCTGGTCCCATAAATACAGGTCTTCCATCTATATAAGACTTAAAGTAAACCCCTTCTTCTTTAACCTTTCTTCCAGTCGAGACAAGTGAATAAACTTGAAAGCCGCCACTATCTGTAAGTGTTGGTCTATCCCAATTGGCAAATTTCTTTATGCCACCGAGTTTCTTTATAAGAGTATCCCCTGTCTTTAGATGCAAATGGTATGTATTGCAAAGCAAAACTTCTGTCCCTATATTCTTTAGGTCGCTTGTCGATACAGCTCCTTTTATTGCTGCAGCAGTTCCCACATTCATAAAGCATGGTGTCTCTATAATTCCATCGACTGTATCAAATGAGGCTGATTTTGCATTTCCAACTTTTCCTATTATTTTATACATCTTTAATCATTTTAAAAAAGCGGACTTTAGGTCCGCTTTTTATCTTATTATTTTTTCTTCTTTTTTATTTTTGCGGGTTTATCACTTGTTTCTTCTGTACCTACACGAACTTCAGCTTTTTTCATAGAAGGTACTTCATTTTTTGTCCCAGCCTTTTTCAGATCAAACCAAAGCGGACCCGTTATGCATACAGATGAGTAACATCCACATACTATACCTATAATAAGAGGTAATGCAAATGATTTTATACTACTTACACCCATTATATATAATACGACAACCATTATAAGAGTTGTAATTGATGTATTGACAGATCTTGTAAATGTCTGTGTAATAGATGTATTGACTATGTAATCTGTATCCTCACCACGCATCCTTCCAAGATTTTCTCTCACACGATCAAATATTACTATAGTAGCATTGATTGAGTAACCAACTATAGTAAGCATACAAGCTATAAATGTAGAATCAACAGTCCATCTAAATACTGCATAAAATCCTATAGTCACAAGACAGTCATGAAGAAGTGCTATAACTGCTGACCCAGCAAATCTTATATCTTTAAATCTTACCCAGATGTAAATAAGCATAAGAATAGTAGCTATAATTACTGCAACTACTGCATCTCTTCTCATCTCGACAGATACAGCTCCTGAGATATTTTCAGTATTAATTCTTTCCTCTGCCACATCAAAGTCGCTTTCAATTCGCTCATATAATTCTTTCATCTCTTCTTGAGACAAGAATCGAGATTTTATTATAACTTCATTTGATCCTGCTACTTTTTGAACTTGTATGTCGGGACTTCCTGTCACATCCTCAAATATTGGCACTACTTTATCATCAATATCAGCAAGCGACATATCTTCATTAAATTCAACATTCGTTGATGATCCACCGCTAAAGTCAAGACCATAGTTGAAACCTCCAAGTCCTCTACTTGCGTTGATACCTACAAATGCTATACCTATAACTATAAGTGCAACTGATATCACATAAGATACTTTTCTAAATCCTACAAAACTAATTATCTTCTTATCAACTTTCTTGCCATAGAGCTTTTCATTGTCTAGTCCTAAATCAAGAAGAGCATTGATTATAAATCTCGTTACAAAAAGTGCAGTAAACATAGAAAGCACTATACCTAAAGCAAGAGTTGCTGCAAAGCCTTTTATGCTACCTGTGCCTTTCCAATTTAGAACTACTGCTGCTATAAGAGTAGTGATGTTGCCATCAATAATGGCAGACAACGCTTTATTAAAACCTTCTTTTACCGCAGTCCGTGTATTCTTGCCAGATCCTATTTCTTCTTTGATACGAGTGAAGATAATGACATTGGCATCAACAGCCATACCAATAGAAAGTATAATACCAGCTATACCAGGAAGTGTAAGAGTTATGCCAAAACTTTGTATAAGGAAAAGTGTAAGTCCTACATACATAGTAAGTGCAAGAGATGCTGCAAGTCCTGGGAGTAAATAAAATGCTATCATAAATACACAGATTATTCCAAAGCCTATAAGTCCAGCACGAAGTGATGTTGCTATAGCATCTTGTCCAAGCTTTGCTCCTACAACATTGGATCTTAAGATATTGAGTGGAAGTTTCATCGCACCAATTCTTATAGTTGATGCAAGTCTTTCTGATGATTCAAGGTCACCCATACCTGTAATCTGTGCTCTACCATCTGTTATAACAGATTGTACCGTAGGGAATGATATAATCTCATCATTATAAATGATATATATAGGACGTCCTATGCTTCTCTCTGTAGCTTTTGCAAATCTTTCTTTACCCTCATCAGTAAATGCAAGATCTACTACATACTGAGTCTGTCCATAATTATCTTGAACCATACCACCACGAGCAGAAGTAATCATATTACCATCAATTATCTGTTCGCTTGTCTTATCAAAAATTGGTGGTTTAGTAAAATCATAATTTGGCATATCTGCATCAAGCACACTATTTGTAGCAAGGTTATTGTATTCGCTATCTGTAGCGAGATTAAGTATGTTGCTATTTCCAGTGTCAGTAAGTACTGCTCCTTCTTCTGGAGTACCACCTATCTGAATAGAACCATCAGGATTCTGATATACATTTGCACCTTCTATATGTACATTGTCACCAAGTACATTACTTGAATCAGAAGAAGCATTGCTACTATTACCTTTCTCTGTGCCTGTATGACCACTCACTTCACCTGATGCTTCATCATCTACTATACTATCTGTAGCTATCTCACTATCAGTTGCTATCTCGCTGTCAGTAGCACGGATAGGCCAACTCAACAAATCTTCCTCTACAAAGTATAAAGTTCCTGGCTTTCCAAGCTCTTCAAGTATCGCATTTGCATCACTTACACCAGGTATATCAATATTAATTTTATTACTACCTTCTCTATATACTTCTGCTTCTGTTGAATAATCTTGTGATTTTAGTTGGAGTTTATAAACAGAATCGTTCATCTCTTCATCTGTCGGACTTTCTGTACCAGCCTCATAAGTTATTGATACTCCTCCAGCAAGATCAAGTCCTAGATTTATGTCTGGCATAGACAGCCTTCCTATATATACAGCTCCTGCAATAAGTGCTAGTATAACGATTATTTTCACTATGCCACGTCCTACATTTCTCATTTTATAACTCCCCCTTAAAAAAGCTCCATCTTCGTGGAGCTTTTATATCTTTACTCTGCTTTTGTAAACTTGTCTATATATTTTCGACATATATCGTATTTGTCTTCATGATATGTCTCTATCACCATCAGCTTTCCATCCACATTTCTGAAGTAATAATTATACTTCTCTACGCCATATGGATAAGGAACATCGAGTGACACATGCTTGTATGTAGCTCCTGCTATCTCTACATCATCAGGTACAGCTTTTGGAGCAAAGTTTGCACATATAATATTTAGATCTCGTGCAAGTCTCGTATAATACACAGCCATACGGCTATAATCATCAAAGTATACAGCGAAATCATATTTTATACCCTCTGCGCTAAAATCATAATTATCATTGGCAGAATGAATCGCATGGTTAAATGTTATCTTGTAATTAGACCATTTATTAGTATATGTATTGCCATTCTTTGTAGCTGTAACCGCGGTAAACCTATTTGCAGCTTCATCATTTTGTACAAACCCGCTTTCATCAGTTTTTTTGATATCTGCTGCTTGTGCGGTCGTCTCTTCTATCTCAGAATATATACTATCTTTCTTAAATAGTGATGCTTCTTCTTTTTCTTTAAGAACAGTAGCAGAAAATGTCGGTACTGTACTCATAATCAATGCAAAAATTGTAAGTAGAACTATTCTTTTATCTTTCATTAATTCTCCTTCCAATAACCCAACATAGATATTATAGCCCTTAATTATGAAAACTTTATGTCCAAAATCTATTAATTATGTGGCAGTTTAATATAGTTCTGATGCTATACCATATTCATATGGTCCAAAGTTCGTGCCACTTCCAAGTGAACTTGTCTCGTTGAAATTAAGATAGAGTGATGTAACTTCTTGGCGGTCTGACTCAGATGGTAAACCATATACCCATCTTTTTTCACCCGAATCTCTATATGCCCAACAAGGACTATCACTTGCAGCTACTGGGTTGCCATTTACATCTTTAAGGTTGCCTGGCGTCTTTTTATAATACTTAATCTCATAAGGATAGTAACCCAAGAACTGACCACCAGGTCCTAACAAGACATACATCCCTTGTTTATCTTTAATTGATTTATTTTCATTAGTCAAAAGTGAACCGTTTGAATCCACTACACGAAATTCATAATAGTCACCAGCAATATGCTTTTGTGCATTACTATGATCTGGAATAGTTATATCAAATGAAGTTCTTGATGGTGACATTCTAATTATGCCTATATTATCTGTATCTTTATCAGCTCTAAGAACTATACCATTTTGTATATATCTATTGCCTCTCTCAAGCACTGTTGTCATACCTGTACCAGCAGTTGTACTTGTGCCAAGATCAACCTTTGTGTATCCACCATAAGTTGTCGCGATAAAGTATGCATTACTATCTTTAAGTGATAATTTTACTTGAGCATTGAGCTTACATTGAGCTCCTATTCTTGGGTCGTTCTCATCAGCCTCATCACTGGCACTACCAAAGTACATCCACTGTTCGCCTTCACTTACCTTCAATATACCTTTTTTCTCGTCAAGTGTTACAGGATCGCTTACTCCATCTGGATCTGGGTCAGCGTTACCGCCTGTCTCGTTTGGATCAAGTATTACATTTGCTCTTGTCAAATCTCCTACTGGATATGACTTTACAAAGACTCCGTTCTTTACTCGAACGAGTGCTTCTTCTTGCATAACCCCATCATCATCAAATGCATATGTATAATTTCCAATTCTTCTTATTGTCTTTTTTAATATGTTACCATTAGAGCCTGCATAGAACCATGCGCCTTCTTCATTGGTATGTTTCTTTTTATTGACCTCAAGTATAAGATCTTCGCCATTTTTAGAGTAAGCACCAGGTACAGCATATAACCAACCCTTTGAAAGATAGCCGTCATTTTCCTCGTCAAAAAACTTCATATTAGACTTTGTCGCAAGTCCTGGTTCAGTAGAATACCAACTATTTTTTCTTACGCCATTGGCATCAAATGCATATCTCTGTCCATCTATAATTCTGCTTACTGCTCTTTCAGTGTCAGTTGCAGATACTTTAGCCGCAACTTTTCTACATGTCTTCTCATCAAAATATAAAACTATTTCTTCATTGCTGTCGTACTCACTACCTCTTTCAGTTCCCTCATAATAGTGCCATCCTTTACAAGCTGCACCATTTTCTTCTGGGTCAAAGTAATATACACAATCTTCGTATGCAGGTAATTCTTCTGGATCCTGCTTCACACCATTTTGATCATAGTATCCTTCAAGTTTTTCACCATCTGCATTAAATCCGTATCTTTCGCCTTCAATTGTCTTTATAACTAGTCCAACTGTTGCTGATGCTCTATAAGCTCTACCTGTAGGTCCAAAATAATAATCTGTATATGATATAGTATTATCTGATACATCTATTGACTCATCACTATACCAACGATTTTTGTACATAGCACCATTGGCATCAAAATAATATAATTCATCGTTGTAACTTATAAGTTCATTTCTAATCATCTTGCCATCATCACCAAAGAAAAACCTATCGCCTTCAATGTTGTACATAAAGTTTGTAGCCATTATACCAGTATCCACAAAAAAGTAAAAATCTGTGCCATCATAAAATAATCCCTTACCAACTTGAGATAAATCTACATCAGCACCTAAACTTCCCGGCTTATAAACTTTGTCTTCTTTGTAATGATAATATTCCTCTACTTTCGGTCCCTTAACTCCGCCAGTAAGACTTGCAGGTATTTCTCCAGTATGCAAATCCTCAGTAGGATCAGCAAACGAAATGCTTGTCATACCAAAAAGTAAGGATATAATCACAAAAATCGATAAAGCTCTTTTTTGTTTCATATTATATAACCTCTTACCAACATAAAAATCTTCACACACAACACTTAATAGACTTAAAACTCAATTTTAAGTCCACATAACAACATAAATTACATAGTTTTCGCATTTTCAACAAACTACATAATTAATGATAATTATAATATAAAATGGCATTATTTGCAACTTTTTTATCGATCTATTTGTGGCTATTTTGTGGCAAATATCGCCTAAATTCAGCTTATTTTCACCTACCTATAGTTCTGCAAATTGATTTCAATAGATTTTGTGCCTTTATAATCATTTATTTTAGGGTAATACACTATATCAATAGAGTCATTGCCACAAAGCCTATCCTCAATTATAGATGCTTCCTCAAAAATGACTCCATATCGCACATTATTATCTTTAGTAAAAGAAAGCCTTACTACATTCTTGTCATTGCCATATATATTCATTACCTTTACTTTTACATCACGTGTAGCAAAAAGCGGTCTTGAAAAACTTTGTCCATATGGTTCTATTTTTTCTATATCTTTTATAATTTCTTCATTGATCATATAAAATGGTAATTCTGCATCTATATACACCTTTTTTTCAAAATCACTTTGTGACAAATTGCACTCAGCATTTAAAAGTTTTCTAAGCATATCCACTTTATCTTCTTCAATTGAAAAACCTGCTGCAAGTTTATGTCCGCCAAATTTAACCAGCATATCTCTATGACGATTTAATGCCTCAAATATATCATAAGCTTCTATAGATCTACAACTTGCCTTCAGTATTTTTTCTTCAGTGGTATCTGTCAAAACTATAACTGGTTTATTGTAGCTATCCTTTACTCGTCCAGCTACAATACCAGCCACTTGCTCATGGAGCCCTTCTATATATATAACCAAAACTTTATCATCAATAAATTTTTCTTTGACAAGATTAAGTGCAAGCTTTGTGCCACTATCTGTCATCATCTTTCTTTCATCATTTAATTCTTTCAATGATTTGGCTAAATTGTCAACCTCTTCTTCATCATCTGACAAAAAAAGTTTAAGTGCGATGCAGGCACTATCCATACGACCTGCTGCATTGATAAGTGGTCCAATTATAAATCCTATATGATAAGTGGTCAGAGATTTAACACTTAAATCTATCCCCGAAAGTTCAATAAGTTTTTTTAGACCGGCATTTTTAGTGTTGAGTATAGACTTAAGTCCATACTTCACTATTATATGATTTTCATTGACAAGTGGCATGATGTCGCTCACAGTAGCTATCATTGCAAAATCAATATAAGTATCTAAAACATCTTTCACATTACTTTTATATAACTCGTAGTATCGAACCACAAATTTCATAGCGACTACCGCACCACATATACCGTCAAATGGATACATTGTCTCTACATCCTTTCTTTTTGGGTCAACTATCGCAGATGCATTTCTTGGAAGTATCCCTATATCATGATGATCCGTCACTATGACTTCTATTCCATTTTTTTTCGCATAACTTATCTGATCATTTGCTGCTATACCATTATCACAAGTAATTATAAGCTTTACATTGTCTTTTATAGCCTCATCAATGATTCTTAAATTTATACCATAGCCATCTCTAAATCTGTCAGGTATATAATAACTCACATTGCCACCAAGTTTTTTTATGCTATCATATAATATATAAGTAGAGCATACCCCATCTACATCATAATCTCCGACTATGCGGATGCTCTTTTTTTCTTCTATATATTTTTTTAGTATCTCACAAGCCTTATCCACATCAGGGAGAAGTTTTGCTTCATTTAGATCAGATAGATTTTCTGATAGAATCTTTCGTATCTCATCATCCTTATATATATCCCTATTACATAAAATAACAGAAGTAAGGGGTGTAATCCCAAACTTCTGTGATATCTCTTTTACATTCTTTTTTTTATTGTAAATTACGAAATTAGAATTCGTCTTCATCTTCCAATTCTTCTATATCGTTCACTGGTTTTTTAAGCCCTTCAATCTTTATACCATGCTTTTCTGCATAATCCCAAAGTGCTGCATGTATAGCTTCTTCAGCAAGAAGTGAACAATGCATCTTAACTGGTGGAAGTCCATCAAGTGCTTCCATGACAGCTTTATTGGTTACCTTTAGTGCCTCTTCTATAGTCTTTCCTTTAACCATCTCTGTAGCCATACTACTCGTCGCAACTGCTGCACCACATCCAAAAGTTTTGAACTTACAATCTTTTATAATGCCTGTGCTATCATCTATGTCAAGATACATTCTCATTATATCGCCACACTTTGCATTGCCAACAGTTCCAACTCCAGATGCATTTTCTATAACGCCCACATTTCGTGGATTCGTATAATGATCTTTTACTTTTTCACTATATGCCATACTTTACTCCTTTACCTTACCCCTATATATAAATGCTTTCAAATGCTATTTTTTATTTTTTATAAAATCTTCATATAGTGGAGACATCGACCTTAATCTTTCTACTATCTTTGGAAGGTTGTCACAAACTAGTTTTGCGTCATCCAAGCTCGTAGTATGATCCACTGTAAGTCTAAGCGACCCATGTGCTTTCTCATGAGGTAGTCCTATAGCAAGTAATACATGTGATGGATCAAGTGACCCTGATGTACATGCAGACCCTGATGATGCGCATACTCCTATATCATTGAGTGCAAGAAGCATTGACTCACCTTCTATAAATTCAAAGCCAATATTTACATTATTGGTAAGTCTCTTTTCTCTATGTCCATTTAATCTTGAATAAGGGATTTCTTTCAAAATTCTATCTATAATATAGTCTCTTATCATCTTCTCATGGCTCATGCGTTCCTCAATTTCGCTATGTGCAATCTCTGTCGCCTTTGCCATACCGATAATTCCTGCTACATTTTCTGTACCAGCTCTTTTCCTAAACTCCTGGGCACCACCATCCATAAAGTTTCTTATCTTGACACCTTTTTTTATATATAAGAAGCCTGTCCCTTTCATAGCATTAAACTTGTGCCCTGATGCTGAAAGCATATCTATGCCATCACTCACTACATCTATAGGCATATGTGCATATGCTTGCACTGCATCAACATGAAGATAAACACTATGCTTTTTGCAAACTTCAGAAATCTCTTTTATAGGTTCTATCGTTCCTATTTCATTATTGGCGTACATAATAGAGACAAGAATTGTATCTGGTCTTATGGCTTTATCAAGTGTTGCAGGATCTACAAGTCCATTTTCATCAACATCAAGATAGGTAACTTCATATCCTTCCTTTTCTAAAGCTGCCATACTATGAAGCACTGCATGATGCTCAATTTTAGATGTGATAAGATGCTTACCCTTATCACGATTGGCATATGCGACTCCCTTTATCGCAAAGTTGTCTGATTCAGTTCCACAAGATGTAAAGTATATCTCTCTTGCATTTGCATTTAATGTCTTTGCTATCGTCTCTCGTGCTATATCAAGTGCAGCGTGGACATCTTGCGCTCCATCATAGATACTACTTGGGTTAAAGCACATATCTGTAAGATATGGCAGCATAGCCTCAAGCACTCTTTTATCGACAAATGTTGTGGCAGCATTGTCCATATAAATAAGTCTATTCATATTTCCTCCAGATTAAATATATCTAATCATAATTAAGTATATCTAATCTCTATTATAATACTTTTCTGTATTTTGTCAATTTATGATGCTTTTATCCTATTATAACCATCACTATAATATCTTATAGCATCTCCTACATCTCTCTCAAGCTCATTATTGCCATTGCTATAGTCAATGTATGCTCCTTCTATTTTTCTCATATATAAGAACTCATCATCTGGAGCTTTGTCATTGACTGACTCATATCCTACATACTCTGCATTGATACGAGCTACATCTTCTCTACACATATAGTCTATAAACTTATAGGCGCTATCTACATTTTCTGCATCTTTAAGTATGCACCATGCATCTATAAATATTTGAGTTCCTTCTTCTGGAACTACAAAGCAGTATTCATCATCGGTGCCTTCAAGGTATACATATTGTACATCTCCACTTGTCATAGGAGCTATAGCTGCTTCTCCAGAAAGCATCTTCTCTTTTACTTGATCAGTAAAATATCCTTGCACATAAGATTTCTGCTTTATAAAATCTTCTGTGCATATATCTATCTCTTCTTTACTTGTTGAATTGACAGAAAAACCATTTTTACGAAGTCCTACAGTATAAAGGTCTCTTATAGATGACTGCATGATAAGTTCACCTTTAAGTGCAGGATTAAAAAGTTCTTTCCAGCTTCTTGGGAAAGTTATCCCCATAGCATCAAGCTTGGTCTTATTAAAGAAGATTCCCATCGACCCACAGAAGTATGGAACTGCATATGTATTACCTGGATCACATACTGCAAGCATCTCATACTTATCTTTATTTATATTTACGAGATTAGGAATCTTTGTCTTATCAAGAGGAAGAAGTAGCTCCCTATCTATCATACGTTCTATGCAATAATCTGATATGCATATCACATCATATTTTGCTCCACTTTCAATAACTGGTATTACTTCTTCATTAGCTTCAAATACATCTTGATGAACAGTTACTCCTGTCTCTTTTTCAAAAATCTTAATCGCATCTTCAGCCATATAGTCACCAAAATTCAGTATATACAAGTCTTTACCAGAGCTAGCTGTAGACACAGCGTTGCTGCAAGATATAAGCCCTGCTGTAAGAGTAGCCAAAACTACTATAGCAACGATTCTTTTTAAACTTTTTTTCATTTCGAATCCTCCCACAAATTGAATGATTAATGTGTACTCTAATATAAGACAAAAATTTTTGCCTCATGACACACGATATAATTATAATATAAATTTACTAAAAATCAATATATTTTTTTTAAGTTTTGATATATAATACTAATGTATATCATTATATAAGGAGTATGTCTCATGAAAAGAAATATAGGAGTAATGTCAATCGGAATACGCGGTCCTATAATAAGAGAGGGTGATGACTTAAAAGTAATAGCTGTAGAATCACTGCTCAATGCCGTTACCGAAGATGGCATCAGGCTTGACGATAAAGATGTATATGCAATCACAGAATCAGTAGTCGCGAGATCTACTGGGAATTATGCTACCATAGATCAGATAGCCAAAGATATAAAAGAAAAATATGGAGATAATACCGTAGGACTTATACACCCTATCACATCAAGAAATAGGTTTTCAGTTTTACTTAGAGGTATAGCAAGAGGGCTTAAAAAAGTCATCATCATGCTCTCTTATCCATCTGACGAAGTGGGCAATGCTATACTAACTTATGATGATATAGATGCGAAAAATGTAAACCCTTATACAGATGTACTCTCGTACAAAAAGTACAGAGAACTTTTTGGCTATAAAAAGCACGAATTCACAGGCATAGACTATATAGATTACTACAAAAGTATAGTAGAAAATGAAGGTGCAGAATGCGAAATCATATTCGCAAATAATGAAAAGGCAATCCTTAACTATACAAAATATGTCTTGACTTGCGACATCCATAAAAGAGCACGAACAAAAAGAATACTAAAAGAAAATGGTGGAGAGATTGTACTTGGACTTGATGATATACTTACAAAATCTGTAGATGGATCTGGTTTCAATGAGCTTTATGGTCTACTTGGTTCCAATAAAGCAACAGATGAAAAAGTAAAACTTTTTCCATCAAGCTCTTGCAATATTTTAGTGCAAGATATAAAAAATCTTTTATATGAAAAGACAGGTAAAAATATAGAAGTCATGATCTATGGTGATGGAGCATTTAAAGATCCAAAAGGAAAAATCTGGGAGCTTGCCGATCCTGTTGTAAGCCCTGCATATACAGATGGCTTAAACGGCACCCCAAATGAATTAAAGCTTAAGTATCTGGCTGACAACGACTATAAAAATCTTTCGGGTGAAGAACTTAAAGAAGCGATAAAAGACTCTATAAGAAAAAAGGGAAGTGACCTAAAAGGCAATATGTCATCAGTCGGTACTACGCCAAGAGAGATAACAGATATCCTTGGAAGTCTTGCAGATCTCACATCTGGATCTGGCGACAAAGGCACTCCTTTCATACTGATAAAAGGATACTTTGACAATTACACAAGCGAATAAAAAAAGCCTCTCAGATGAGAGGCTTTTTTTTATTTATCTAAAACTTTTCCCGTTCGTTTTCCTGTACTTCCAGTCGAACCTGTAGATGATTTGCTTTGATTAGCAATTACATTTGTACTATTATTATTAATTATCGCAGAACTTTCATTATTATTTGTTATAGCATTTTGATTGGCAGTAGTTGAATTCAAACTATTAAGCGAATTCATAAACTCTACAATGTTATTATTGAAGTAATTCTTTATAATTTCATTAATATCTGCATTTGCTGTCGAATTTATGATACTTGACGAATGTTTTTCACTTGCAGCCTTTACACTTATATCAGATTCACGAGGCACACCTTCTATCCATTTACCGTTTTTATCAAGTGCATATCCATCTGGAGTAATTGTGCTCTTTTGAAGATTTCCTGTACCATCAAAATAATAATATGAACCATCTATCTTCTTCCAGCCTCTTGTAAGTTTTCCTTGATTACTGCCAGCATCTTTATCAAAATAATATGTAGTGGTGTTATCTCTAAGCCATCCTGTATACATCTTACCTTCGCTATCAAAATAGTAGAAATCTTGCACACTTACTTTATGTCCACTACCATCTGTCACTACTCTTTCTATACAAGCAAACATATTTTTTGCTTGTACCGAATTGCCAAGGGCATCTTTAAGAATTAAAGTAGAGTTGCCATTTTCATCTGTGCCCCATGTTGAGCCATTGGTATTCATTGTTATAGGTATAGTTTTAATGCTTACACTAAGTTTTGTATCATTTGCTGGATTGGCCACTGGGCCTACATTAAGCTCTGTAAATGCTGGCGATACTACATTGCCGCCAAGTGAAGGTCCATTGGTTCTACTTCCTCTACTGCTTCCGCTACTACTACCACTATTGTCGCTATTATTATTGCCATTATTACCTGATGGAGTTTGATTTGCTGTAAACTTTGCATATAAGTCGAGTCTTCTATTTGTGAGATCAGCTATACGTAAGACAGTATTAAAATTATATGGTATATCGGAACTCGTTGCATACCAATGATTAAAAGTATAACCAACTACATTGATAGCACCTGGGTCAGTCGCTCTTTCTCCATCATTTAAAGTTTCTGTATCTGGGGTCCTTCCATGGTCACTATGAAATACTACACTTATAGCTTCTCTCCAGTGAGCAGTTAATGTCTTATCAGATGTTATAGTCGTATCAAAATTCCAAGGAGTACTGCCATCATACCAGCCATCAAACTTATATCCTATAGCTGTTGGGTCTGTTGGCCTTGTCACTTTATCACCATAGTTAATTGTCTGTGGTGCAATAGCTGTGCCATGCCCATCCATGTCAAAAGACACAGTAAACCTTTCTATATCCCACAAAGCAAAATATATAAGATCTTTAGGATTTGTCTCACTTACTTTCATCTTTTCTACTTTTGTACCAGTAAGTCCTTCGTTATCATACCATCCCTTAAATTCATGACCTACATATATCATACTTGCTGAAGCTGGCACATTTATCTCTTCTCCATATGTTATAGATGGTGTACCACTTGCACCTCTCCATCTCGCACCATTTAATTCATAAGTTATGTTGTATACTTTTCCTTTCCATACTGCTGTAAGAGTTATATTATCATTGAGTACTATAGGATCTCCAGCACGATACTGATTTCCATCACTACCATTCCAGTAATCAAGCTCATGGCCTACATAAGTATATACAGCATCAGGTGCATTGACACTACTTCCAACCGCTCTTGTAATTGAATTCATAGTGCCAGTTGCGTTCACATGTCCCTTATTAAAACTCAATGTCTTAGTGTCAGAACTATCAGCATACTGTGCATAAAGTGTAAGATCTTGAGCTATGTCAAGATGATAGAGAGAATTATTATCATATGTAGTACCACTTCCATCAGCTACTGTATTATAATTCACAAACACTTTTCCTGTTTTTGTCGTTGGTTCAAGAAGATTACTAAGTGATGCACGAAGTGTTGGCTCAAAATATGCAATCTCATCACTTGTGCCAAAATGTCCATTTTGGTCATTTACACTCGTTATAGTGCTATCCCAATTTGCATCAAGTTTTATAAAATTATTGGTTACAAGACGTATACGAGCATTACGGCCAGCATTAAATGCACTCAATGCATGAGCATCTTCATCAATTATAAAGCTTCTACCCTTGCCTGTTGTAGTATAACGCATATTTGAATTAACATCTTCAATGTCATTTGCATCCATAACAATTCTATTGTGAGCATATGCAACTTTTACTGCTATATATTCCCCTTCATTGCATTCTAAGTTTCTATCGCTTATATCAATTGTATTCATACCCTTAGATGCATTAGCTGTCAATTCACATAGCTTATTACTGTTATTATTCATATCCATTCTTAATTGATTAGCTGAATCTAAAGAGTTGACTTTATAGATAGATATGTCATACTCATCTTCTGTATTTGCATAAAAGCTTACAGCCTTTATTTTTTCTTTACTGTTTCTTATCTCAAAAGTATTGAAGACAGACAATCTATGATTCTCAGCTTGTGATAAATATGTAGCTACTGTACCTGTATCATAGAAATAATTATTTTCATATTCTGAAAAAGATGGTTCAAAATCTGTCACCATATAATCCATATACCAAGTATGTTCATAACTATTGCCTTGATTAGTTGTGACACCCCATGCATTATCATATGGCACTAATGTGAAATTATTCCAAGAGTTCTTACATATGAATGCACCAGTGTAAGTTCCAAAGCTTCCCTTAAACTCTATATCGTCGTCCCAACCTATACAGTACATCGCATGTCCACCAAGATTTCCATCATCAGATACATCTTTTGCATCAAGTGCATATACTTCACCATAATCCACACCATCCTTTACATAATGTAGATTACTATTATTTTCATCAAGATTCCTTGCCTTACTTTGTGCACCGAGTGTATATATAAAGAATTCAAAACCATTATACTTTACTATATCTTTTTTTGCTTGTTCTACAAACTTGTCTCTATCAAATGTGGTTCCATTATAATAATCTGAAAGATCTCTTACAAGAGATTCTTTTGCATGAACGACTGTTTTATTAGTATAAGAATCAAGGAAGTTTTTATTGATGGCAGCACTTACAAGACTTTCACCTGCACTTCCAGACCAACTTCCTTGAACACTATTTCCAAGTCTTGGCCAATCAAGAGGACTATCTTCTTCTACAAGAGATCTCCAAGTAGTAGATGCGATTGATAGGGTGAAAGAGTTTGATCCATAATCAGCCCAATCTTTTCCAGCTGGTGATTCTCCTGATATTTTCACTGTCCTACTATCACCAGCATTATTAAATTCATCTTTTGGCTGTGTGAAAAGTTGCATACCAAATTGCATCTCTGAAAGATTAAGTCCATCATCAAAATTTGCCCAACTACTTCTATCAAGTATGCTATCTATATTTCTATTTAATACATTTTTTACATAGTCTGGATATTTCTTTAGAAGATTAGTCTCTGCATATGCAGTAAATGCAAATGCCGTGCAAAGTCCTGTAGGATTTTGAAGCTTAAGTGATGTAACATAGTTATTGCCATCAAGGTTAGCCAAGCTATAATAGCTATCTGTATATCCAGTGCCAAGGAAACTATCTTCCACCATAAATCCTTTTTTATTAGGGCTTGCATTGAAAAGTGCATATCTCTCAACTTTTAGTTCGTTTTCATCTTTATCAACAGAGTAACCATTATCACCAGCACTTATCATATATTTACCATAAGTAAGTTTTTTCGCGTCAAACTTATCTGCTTTTATATTTATTGCTGTACCACCAGATCCACCACCCACATTACCATTAAGTCCACGACCTAAAAATTCATTTTCATATGAAAGATCACCCATTATAATTGATGAGCCACCATAAGGCTTATCACTTCCATAACCATTGCCACCATGTCCACCCACTATACTTCCTGATGCTACATCTATAGTGTTGTATTTTTTGGCAGAGAAAACTACTATAGCATCACCACCATCTCCACCTCTATCTTCAGATGATTCCATACCTCTACCACCATATACTCGAGCCCCACTAAAAGTAAGATCTGAATCATATGCATGGATGGCATCTCCACCATCTTTATAATCTTTTAACTCTTTTTTATCACTACCATCAGCTACAGTGTTTTCATTTCCGCCTTCTGCACCATATATAAATCCACCACCAAACTCTGCTATAGCATCTTCAAGATATAATGTAGGGTAATTGTTATTGCCACTTTCTATCTTTCCATCAATCTCTTCACTATCAATAAGTGTGAAAGTGTCTTCTACATATATTGCATAGTCATCACTTGGTCCCTTTATACTATGTCCAGCAAGGTCAAGTGTCTCACCATTTTTAAAATAAAGTGCTTTATCAAGTGTTATATCTTTTAATAGTATTATAGTATTATCATATTTTGATGCTGCATCCTTATCTTGATATAAAATCTGATCATATGCATCAAGTTCTTTATAATCTATCTCACTTATAGTTGAAACTTTTTCTATATTTTCTTCTTCGGTATATTCTATGTCACTTTCAGTTGCTATTACTTCATGCTCATCAACTGATGGTTGCAATTCATCAGTTGTACTTTCTTTTGGCTCTTCACTAGTCTTTTCTTTTTCAGTTGTATCTTCACTTTTCTCATCTTCTTCTGGCTCTTCTATATCACTTTCATCAGAAATGATGTCAGCTTCACTTGTTGAGCTTGTAGGCGCCTCATCAACAAAACTATTATCAGGAGTTACTTCTTTATCTTTTTCTGCACTCACTTTCGCATCAGAAGTCACATCTTTACTTTGTTCTGAAACTACACTATGCTCCTCTTCATTTTTCGTAGCATCATCTGAAATCTTGGCAACATCATCTGTCACCACTTCCAGTGATGAAACTTTACTCTCACTCGTTATCTCATCTGCATATGCACGACTTAAACCATCAAATGAATTAGTGCAAAATACAAGACATACTATAAGAAGTAATGCCAGCTTTTTTCTAACTTCATTTTTTAAAACTTGCAACATAAATATACCTCACAGATATTTTTACATGCCCAAAATAACCAAATGTCCAATTTGGTCCCCCATATTTATAGTAAGAGATACACTCCTACAAGTTAATTATATTGTATATAAAGGCCTATTTCAATGCATCTATCAAAGCTTAATAATTTCTTAATATTTTAAATAATAAAAATAATTTGCTGCGTAAACCCACTCCATTCACAAAATATTGCCGAAATGTGACTCTCTATGTTATAATGGCAGAATGAAACTATATTCAACAAGAAATGTAAATATAGTAGCTTCATCAAAAGAAGCTATAATAAAAGGTTTGGCAGAAGACGGCGGTCTTTTCACACCAAATTTTTTTGATATACAAGATAAAAAACTTAAAATCGAAGATTTACTTAAGCTTTCATATAAGGACATTGCCAAAAAAGTTTTTAGTATACTTCTATCAGATTTTAGCGAAGAAGAACTTGATAAGGCTATAAATGGTGCCTACAATAAAGAAAACTTTGGCCCATATAGTGAAACTGTCGCTCCTACAACAGAAATAGGTGAGGATTTCCTGCTTGAACTATATCATGGTCCAACTTCAGCATTTAAAGATGTTGCTCTTACTATTCTTCCACATTTTTTAACAATAGCCAACAATACTATAGATACGTCTGGCAACAAAAATCAAAATCATAAAGTTTATATCTTAACTGCCACATCAGGTGATACAGGGAAGGCAGCTCTTTCAGGCTTTAGAGATGTAGATGGTACTTTTATAACTGTATTCTATCCTACAGATGGAGTATCTGATATCCAAAAACTTCAGATGAATACATCTCTTGGCGACAATGTGTCAGTGGTTGCAATTAAAGGTGACTTTGATGATTGCCAAAGACTTGTAAAAGAAATATATACTGATAAAACCATCAAAAATCTTGCAGATGAAAATAGCATGATAATGTCAAGTGCCAATTCAATCAATATAGGTAGACTTGTCCCACAAATTATCTACTATATATATAGTTATGTAAATCTTGTCAATAATAAAAAAATATCTTGTGGCGATAAGATAAACTTCGTAGTTCCTACAGGAAATTTTGGCAACATACTTGCAGGTTTTATAGCAAAACTTCTCGGCACTCCTATACATAAGCTAATATGTGCAAGCAATAAGAATAATGTCCTTACAGATTTTATCAATACCGGAGTATATGACAGAAATAGGCCATTATATAAAACTATCTCGCCTTCTATGGATATACTTGTATCAAGCAACCTTGAAAGACTTCTCTTTTTATTATCAGATAGTGACAGTGATTACATAAAGTCTCTTATGAATGAACTAAAAGAAAAAGGTCGATATAAAGTTAATGACAAATTACTTTCACAAATAAAAGAAAATTTTGAAGCCTTTTATGCAAGCGAAAATGAATGTAGAGAAGCCATAAAAGAAGCTTTCGAAAAAGACCATAGGATTATAGATACACACACCGCTATCGCATATTCTTGCCTAAAGAAATACAAGAATAAAAATGGCACACTCTGCGAGCTAACACGTAGGGGCGACCTAACACGTAGGGGCGAGCTATGCGAGCCCGCTACAGTAATACTCTCTACCGCAAGTCCTTATAAATTTGCAAAGTTTATCTTGCCATGTATTACATGCGACCCTATAGATAATCTTGATGATTTTGGCAAAATGTATAAACTCCATGATTTAACAGGCGAACCAATCCCAGAAAACTTATTAAAACTTAAAGATATGAAAATCCGTTTTGATACTACTCTTTCATATAACGATTGCAAAAAATATGTAACTGATAAAATAAAATCCATATCACTTGAACAATCCCTAAAGAAAGGACAACTATGATAAAATTTAAAATTCCAGCAACTTCAGCAAATCTTGGCCCAGGCTTTGACTGCCTTGGTCTTGCATATACTTTATCCAATACCTACAAAGTAGAGAAAGCTAAAAAAATGCTTATTGAAGGTTGTGATAAAAAGTTTACCAAAAGTGATAATGTCTTCAATAGAGCTTTTCTCGCCACAATGAAAGTCCTTAAGAAAAAAGGTAGTTATCATGTCCACTATGAACCTACTATCCCTACATCTCGCGGTCTTGGAAGTTCTGCAAGTGTAATAGTTGCTGGTTGCATGACAGCCAATCTCCTATATGGCGGAAAACGAAAGTTAAGTAAAGATAAAATTTTTCAGATAGCATCTCGCATAGAGGGACACCCAGACAATGTGGCACCAGCAATCTATGGAGGTCTCACTGCATCTACAAAATTAGATAACGGTACTTTTTATACAAGTAAATTCATCGTGTCAAGCAAACTTCATTTTACAGCACTCATTCCAGATTTTACTACATCTACAGAAAAGGCAAGAAAGATACTACCAAAAGTTTATAAAAAAAGTGATGCCGTCTCTACCATATCTCATAGCATACTTATGACGAAAGCTTTACAGTCAGGTGATTTTAATCTTCTAAAAAATGCCAAAGTTGATTTCATACACGAGCCCTATAGAAAAAAACTAATAAAAGATTACGAATATATAAAGAAAAAAATAGAGAAGGATGGTGATGCCATACTTCTCATATCAGGTTCAGGTCCTACACTTCTTGTCATATCAAAAGATTCAAACTTCTATAAAAAGATTAATCTAAAGAATGCCAAAGCAAAGTGGGAAGTTAGAAAATTGGAAATAAAAAAGTAATAAAAAGACTCTAACTTATCGTACCCATCTGCCATCTGGTCCTATAACATAGCCATCTGGTGTTATAGCATTAGCAAGCATTGATCCATTTTTATCAAAATAATACCAATCATTTTGAACTTTATGCCAACTAAATGCCATTGTTCCTTCTCTTATGTTCTTTATACTTTCTAAAAAGTACCATTTGTTATCAGGGGTTGTATTTATCCAGCCAGTAAGCATCTTGCCATCTTTATCAAAATAATACGTATCTGTTATACTTCCATCTATAACTTTATTAACAACATAGAATCCATCAACTGCAGGAATAGTTTGTCCTTTTACAATAATATTCATTTTAAATGCATTCGTTATAGGATCATATATCCATGCTGTATCTTCAGCATTAATAATTGCTTTTATAAACTTTTTCTGGTTTATATATGTTGTAGTAATAGCTACATTTTGCATTATAGCATTCCCACCTCCGCCACCACTGCTGCTTCCACCTCCACCACTTGGAGGATAATATGGTGCTGGTGATGGTGAAATTTTATTATAAACTGCTATCACTTCTACATTTACATCTATTGTCGCTGGTATACTTGTAGCTGGATCTATATCGGTAGCCCCCGCTCTTCTAAGTATCCAGTGATCAAATCTATAACCACTCGGAGGCGTTACTTTATTTTGTGATGGTAATGTACACCCAACTCCAGAGATATAGGTGCTTTCAACTTCTGGGGCAAGTGATCCTGCTCCCATAGTCCATGTTATATTAGGTCTATCTCCATATATTGCAACTAAATTTATATCAGTAGTTTCTGATGCTGCTATTTCTGAGATTGTAGCAGTCATTCCACTTTTTGCAAATCCTTTAAACTCTTGATCTGCTGGAGGTGTTATATATCTTGCGAGATCAAATTTAGTTGGTAAAGCTTTAGCTGTACCTGGAGTATAATTTCCTGGCAAAAGTGACCAATCTGCAAAAGTACCTGCGCCAAAATCATAACTTATTACTTTATCGGTTGCATGATCTCCAAAAAGAGGTTTTAAAGTTATATTTCCTTCCTGGTCATCTGGTATAACTGTATTTACACTTGATTTTGTCGCAGTACTAATTGACATACCGATGAAATATTTACCAGTTGGTGGTGTAAAGTTATTTGCTGCAGGAAGTAATTGTCCACCAAAATATGTATTCATGGATGACCACAATGTACTACCATTTGCAAAACTTCCACCATTCAAATCCCAAGTTACAGCATTATCAGAAGTTTTATAAAGAGGGGATTCAAGATTAATATAAATTGCTGGACGGGCACCCTGAGTTTGTGAGCTAACAATGCAACCTGGTTCATATATACCCACAAGTCCATATGCTCGCACATGTACAGCATAATTTTCACCAGCAGTGCCACGCGAACGGAGCCACCATGGGGAATTTCCATGATCTATCTCAAGAGTGGGTCCTCCATTACTTTTAGTTTTAGCATATGTTGTACCAGATGCTCTACGAGAATTATTATCTGTGAATAACGTTTGTGCTTCATCCTTTGATAACAAAAATGCTTTATCATTTGTATCAACACTGCCAGTAGTTGTTATAGTCTTTTCAAGAACTATGCCATTAGTATTATCTAATTGATTTGTTGTAAAGGCTTTTCCTATAAATCCATTTGCAGTTGTATCATTGAGCCATGTATGTATACCACTTCCTGCCCAAGTAATAGCTCCACCAGCAGCATGATATGATACATTATCTAAAATCTTATCAGCAACATAAAGTGCCTCTGTGTCATTATGCGATAGTTTTCTCCACTTGATTGGCTCTACTATGTTATATGCAGATCCACCACTCTGCCAAGTGACACTTTGTGGATAAGTCCCAAGCCAAATCGTATCTGGTGCCACAGTACCAAAAAGTGGGGTATCACCAAAAAGTGGCATAGCATCATAAAGTTTTATCTCTGATTCACTTGATTTATCTATGTCTAATATAATCTCGCTTTCAGTCGCCAAAAGCTCGTCACTTTTTTCTTCCATATCATCACTTATTTCTGAAGAACTCGCATTATCATACGCATCTATGAGATTTCTCTCGCCTGTAGTAGGTACTTCTTCTTCATAAGATTTTATAGTAGTTGTTTCATCGTCTTCTATCTCTTCTTCATGCTCGCCACTATAACCCTCTTCGTTTGCAATGTGAGAAGGACTCGCATGAAAAATCTCTATAGAGTTTTTCGTTGTTGTATTCATGTCATCAATAGACTCTGCAAATATTGTAAAACCTGCACTTGTTGTAATCATAGCAACTATAAGTGTCATTGCTATGAGCCTTTTCAAACTAATTTTCAACATTTTAATTTTGCCTCCTCATAATCTTATCTATATAATCTAATAATATCCTTTATACAGCAGTTTTTCTTGCAGTTTTATAATAAATAATAATTATATCTAATAGTTTTTAACGAATAGGCTTAAATATACATATTATTCTAACAAAAAATCTTTTTTTCAGCAAGAAAAAATATAGCGAAAATAAAAAATCGGGCAACTACAACAGCCCGATTTAATACTCGTTATGTTCAAATTACATCAAAAGCTTGCAATCATATTCTTTTTTCACTATTCCGTTACAAATGTAACTTTTAAATTAGATAATCTAGCATAGTATCCCCCATCACTGGTATTAGGAGCAATTCGTAACCACACATCATTATCTTTTTTTACCGGAACCGTTAACTCAATTTTTTTTGCTACATTATCTATTACATAACTCTGCAATGCCACTTGTGGAACAATGGTATTTTCTGGATCCACATTACCCTCGTATCCATTATAGAATTTTCTATTTGTTTCGTTAAAAGGTCTATCAGCTATGTCAATTGTAATACCTTTTTGAGTATAACTACTAATTATCCGGTCAGTTGTATACTCAGCACTAATGTGTAAGTTTCCATTCGCATTTAAATCTTCAACTATTGGTAACCCTTGACCTATCTGCATTGGTTGATTTTTGTATTTAATATAATTACTATTGACATCTTTTAAAGCCAAAGTTGGCCATAAAGGTAAATTCAATGTCACAGGTACTGAACTTGTAGGTACAAATCTGCTATTCCCATGGTAATCAGTAGTTAAAACATCAAGAACGGCAGGTGTTACAGCATTCGCCCATGCAAGAGTTGCCTCCATAATGCACGAGTTAGTTGCTGTTGAACAATCATAGACATTTGCCCATTTTGCACTAGGCTTCCGATAGGCCGCATTACACAATATGTCAGAATCAGCCCCCAAAAACATATTTAGAAATAAGTTTTTTTGAATTGTCCCAGTTGATGCATCACCTACATTAAATGTATTGCCACGTTCAATATATCCATGCGTCATTGCTGCAATCGTATCGGTTAAAAGGCCACGAGTATTTTCTGCAAAACCTTGACTATCAAACAGCGACTGTTGGGTGTAGATTTGAGGCCAATTGAAGTCAGAGGCAACAGGACTAAATCGTGCTGTTCCAAGACGGTCAGCTCCTTGCCATACAATCATTTGAGCATCCCACAGGGCTTCCCCAGTCGGCGGTTGAAAATCCACCGGATCAGCTTGGTCCGCAGCAATTCGAGCAGGACGTTCTCTAAAAAGATAACCTTCGGCGCCACCACTTATATTACTAAAGCCCATACTATGGACATTACAGTATTGTGCATTTAACAATGTAGCAATATTTAAAAGGGGTGTGTCCACATCAGGATACCAGTTTCGGTCGTCACCTTGTACTAGTTTTATGACTGTCACCGGCGGAATACTACTTCCACCAGCACTGTCATAAAAATTTCTTTTCCCAATTGTAATTCCATCATATAGCCCAACAGGTTTTAGATCATAAACAACGTGCAGACAACCATCAGCCGACACACCTGATTCATAGATTGTAAGATTATTTCCATTTCGCAAGTTAATTCGTTTTTCATTCATACTTGGGACATACCATCCATTTGTTGTCTGTTCATTTTTTGTATCCACCCCAATCCATTTGCGCCAAACACCATATATTTGCCAATTATTCACCCACGTTATTGCATTATAGTTTTTCACCAAAGCATTAAGACTCTGCTCCTTATGGATCTTAATACCAGAAAGATAAGAAGCAATCGCACCATCTATCTTACTATCTACGCTTGAATTGTAGCGGTCAAGCTGACTTTGAAAGTCATTCTTTAAACTGTCAAACTCTGCCTTTGTGATAAAAGCAGCGCCGTCGTTGTCTCCAACTACGGCGGCGAAACTCTCTATACTAAAAAGAAGCACTAAAATTAGTGCTA
>AUXO011143984.1_pt1 | contig 25670 bp, 24 predicted proteins | sample 768731 | NCBI WGS metagenome assembly AUXO01 (sample SAMN02715735, study PRJNA202380) | gut metagenome | biome: sheep rumen | host: Ovis aries | place: New Zealand: Palmerston North | reverse complement strand
GCCAGGGTATCGGCAAAGACCGTTAGGTCAGGGGAATTCGATGGGATTCCCCTGACCAGGACAGAGTTCGGAGAGGTCGTAGACCTTCCCGAACCGACAGAGGACACGGTATTCGTCGTGTCCTCTATAGTGGCATCGCGTGTACCACATAGAAGCGATGTTTTCATACCGAACGAGTCTGTTCGTGATGAGAAAGGCCGAATTGTTGGGTGCAGGTCATTAGGCCACATCTGACAATACAACTCACCATGAAAGGAGGTGAGGAAAATAATGTTATAGGCGATTACTACTCGTAGTAATCGCCTATAATTTATATAGTGCCTATCCCTGAGGGCATCCGTGGTTTATAGTAGTAACACGTAAAAACAAAACTACGAATGACAGTGCGAAAAACTGTAGATATTCACCATAATTATAACTGATTGATTATGGTTTAAAACTCGCTAGTGGGAGTTTTAACGTAAGGAAAGTAAGAAGCAATATATGACGAGATATATTGTGAGCGCTCACTAGAAATGCCGAACACACAGGGTGGAAAAGACTGAAATGTGTTTTACACAATCATAGGGATATACTACGGCGGTATATCCTTTAGGGGGTGAAAATATGAAAACCTATGATTTGATTGTTAACAATCATGTTGAGCTTACAAGCGGATATATTCATTGTTGGCAGGCAGCATACACATGGCTGTCGGATAATAATGTATCCAGTTATGTAAAACATTTTCGTGATGACGTCGTTAAGTTCGCATATTACGACGTTGACGGAAACCTGATAGAAATCGTAATATGTGAACACATCACTGGTGAAAAGCTCTAAAGAAAGAAAGAACAAGTTTAACACTCGTAATAACTTGTTCTTTTTTTTTAATAAAAAGATTTAATAAAGAGATGTATTTATAAAAAATACATCTCTTTATTTTTTTATAACATTGAACGTCTTAATTGACCGACAAATAATGTATTTAATTTATCTTCATCTGATAAATCTTTTGATTTATTAACTAAATCTTCATAGTCATGCTCTAATGACTTTTTTACTACGTTCCTACCAACAAATTTAGCTGAAAACTCATCTGCTTCTAATTCTATTAATAAGTATACTAATAAATCATCAGAAGCTAAATCTTTTTTTTCTGAATTTATTTGTTTAAGGTATTTATTTACACGACGTGATATTTTTTTATCCAATTTGTATTCATCTCTATAGTGACGAGTTCCTAGATGACCATTTATTACATGACCATATTCATGATATAGAATTGCTTTTTGATAAACTGGCGGTAATTTTGAAAAACTTTTATCAAAATAAACACGTGGATGTACTGAACCTGTGACAAATTCTGATTCAATATATTTATCAGATTCATATAGGTCTATTTTATTACCTAAAATATTCACGGTATCTACTTTTTTAGAATTTTTTCGTATTTCTTTATAATCACCAGTTACATTATCTATTACAACTTTATCACGTTCATTTTTAACGAAATCGTTGACTTTGTCACAAACCTGAGCATACAGCATTTCTATATTATACATAAAAATATAAATTCTGGTTTGTATAGATTTACATAAAGTATTAATAACCTTTTTAAATGAATTTACATTTTCAGTTTTAGTTTTATCAATAGTTGAGTATAGCTCGTCATTTATTTTAGACGGAAATTCAATATATTTATTAATATCATTTAATAAATCTTCAACTTCTTCTATAGATTCATTTATTGTTATTTTTTTTAGACCACTTGAACCAGTGTCCATATTTTTATAATATGAATCTATTAAATCAGTCATCCATTTTTTATCAATATTTTGAGTTCTATACGCTAAATTTTTACTAATTTTAGAGTAGTAATCAATTTCATGTTTATAGTCAGAAAATACTCTATATGTTATTTTTTCTTTTCCAATAGACGGATTTTTATCTATGACTTTTTTCATTATTTTTAAATTTTTTTTAACTTGACGTTTATAAGAATACATTTCAATAATTTTTTTAGTATTGGAAATGTATGTATTAAATGCATTAGATATCTTTTTAAACACACTTGTATTATTTTCATTTGAATTTTCGTAAAACGTATCTATAATAGAAAGTGATATTTCTAGTTGTGATTTTGCCTCATATAATGCTAAATATGATTCTTTAAAAACGATACTATCCAATTTTAATATTCCTCCTTTACTTTTTTCTTGATTATTTAAATGTCATTTTATATTTTAATCAACTATTTTTAATAATAATGGTTTTACAGAAAGGAGTTGTCAACAATGGGGAACCAGATGAAAAACACCCTTGTTGAATGCAAGAAGTATAGTGATAAGATTATGAGTGAAATATATAATGCATTATCAGCTCATGATTTTAAATTTAAACTTAGTGATAGTACCGGAGAAATAGTAGTACAATCAGATGATTTAACTATTATAAATGAAATCATAAGAGATGAAGTTAAAATTCCATTAAGTGCTAAGAATATCCTCATTGACACATATTTAACACAATCGAAAGTATATATAAGGTTAAAATTTAAATAATATTTAAAGGAGTTGAAATAAAATGACTGATCAGACTCATCGAGAAATAATTAAATCATATGTATATGGTTTAAATATTGAAGAAATAGCTACCTATTATAAGTTATCACAACCTACTATTAGAAAAATTATTAGTTCATCAGAAAAAGAAATTAATGATATAAAAAAGCATTATAAAAATATGGAGGGTGATAAATAATGGCTGATAAAATTTATTATGGTATAGATGTATCTATGCATCAAGGCATTGTCAATATGACTAATGTAAAGAAGCATAATTTATCTAAAGATTTTGTCATCATTCGTGCAGGATATGGAAAATATTCTAGTCAGAAAGACCCGACGTTTGAAAATAACTACAAGAATGCAGTTGCTGCAGGTCTTAGTGTAGGAGCATATTGGTATTCTTATGCAACTACTGTTGAGGATGCTAGAGAGGAGGCAAATGTATTTCTTAATGCTATTAAAGGTAAGAAATTTGATATGCCTGTTGCATTTGATATTGAAGATGCAACTCAGGTAAATTTATCAAATCAAACAATTGGTAATATAATAACTACGTTTGCGAATATTGTAGAAAAAGCGGGTTATTATATGATGCTTTATTCATATGAGAGTTTTCTTATTAGTAAAGTACCTTCATCAGTATTAAAGAGGTATGATATTTGGTGTGCAAATACCATAGCTAATCCTTCTATAAAATATGGTATACATCAATATTCGTTTAAAGGTAATGTCTCTGGTATAATTGGCGACGTTGATCTTAATCGTACTACTATTGATTATCCGACGTTAATTAAATCTAAAGGATTTAATGGGTATTCCAAGAATTCAGATAAAAATGAAACTACCACTAAAGAACTTGATACCCTGGGGTTTAAATATAAAGATAAAGATGAAGGAGTATTAGCTTTAAAGAAATTACTTCTTATTGCTATGGATAAGAAGATTATTTCAAAAATTATGTTAGATAATACTATAGGTTTTGGTACTGGTACAATCAAAGCTGTTAATGCTGTTCTTAAGAAATGGGGATATGCTGAGAACGGTATAGCTGGTACTAAATTTATAAATAAACTTTATAATGAAATAATTAAATAAAAAAATAAAATAAGAGAATGAGAATTATAATAATTCTCATTCTCTTTTATTTTTTTTATATTATACGATAGACCTAAATGTACTTACAAGTACCTGATAAGTATCTTCAACGGTTTCATATTTATTAGTCTTTTTATTGATCTTTTTATAAGGTTTATCAGGATAGAAAATATCATTTCTATTATAAAAAAATGAATAATTTGAAAATTCTTTTGATATAATATAAACAGTGTCATCTTCTATTGGTAAAATAGACTCAAGTTCTTTCTCATCATACGGATTAGAAGTTGATTTTATATCTATACCATCAGAAAAATATCTGCTTATAGTTAAATTTTTATAGTTATTGGTTACTGTTGTAATACCATTTATCTTCATATCATTAATAGTGGGTTTATCAGATGTTATTACAATAAATGAATTACCTTCGTTTATAATTGAATTAGCATTATCATAATTTATAAATTTTAATGTTTTTCCAGTTAAATTTGTAATTTTCATTTTTATCAATTATCCTTTCCTTATTTTATATAAAAGAAAATCAAAATATAAATTTTCTTTTTCGGACCACATATCAAATACACCAGATGATAATTCAAATCTAATCGTATTGAATGAATCATCTGAATTTTTATTTTTATAATTTAAATACATATCTCTTTTATATTTATAAGCTATGGTATCATCTCCATCAACTATGGAATTATACTCATATACTAAATTTTTGATACATCTGTCAGCATCATTAATTTTAGTATGAACTCTAGTTAGATCTAATGTATCACAAAGAGGTAATAAAAAATTGTACAATTCAGCTCCACCAATAACATACAATTTATCATTATCTTCATGACTAATTGTATGTAGATAATTGTTTAAAAAATATGTCATTGTCATATATATTAAATTATCAGGTGAATATTTTGTACTTTGAAGCTTATTTGTAATCACTATATTAAGCCTATTAGGTAATGGATGACCGATACTTTCAAAGGTTTTTCTACCCATTACAACAATTTTATTTTCAGTTGTTTCTTTAAAATGCTTCATATCTTCGGGAATGTTAAATAGAAGATTATTATCCTTTCCAATATTAAACATATAATCTACACAAGCTATTAATTTCATTTTGTTACCCCCACATTATACGGCTATTGGAATTTTAGGCACTGGTTTTGTACAGTATACATACTTTTCAATTTTGAAAGATTCAGGAACAAAATCCTCAAATCTTTTAATATCAGGGTCTAATGTTACAGTAGGTGCTGTTTCATAAATAGGTCGAGATATTAAATCTTTAATAATATCTACATGTCTATCATAAATATGAGCATCTGCTATAACATGGATAAGTTCTCCAGGAATCATATCAGAAACTTGTGCAACCATCATGAGAAGTGCTGCATACTGAACTACATTCCAATTATTTGCTGCAAGAACATCCTGTGACCTCTGATTCAATAATAAGTTTAATACATATTTATCATTTCCTTCATCAGTAACATTGAATGTACATGACCAACAACAAGGTTGGAGTCTCATTGCATGTAAATCTGCATTATTCCATAATGTTAAAATATGTCTTCTACTAAATGGATTGTTTTTAAGTTCAAATAAAAGATTCTCAACTTGATCTATCGGGTATTCGAACTTATTATAATTAACATTGTATATATTTTTTAATCCTGCTTGATAGCCATAGGCTTTTCCTATGAATCCATTTTCATCAGCCCATGCATCCCATATATGAGTTCTTAATTTAGTTATATCGTTGGATTTCTTTTGCCATATCCAAAGAACTTCATCAATTGCACTTATAATAGGGGTTCGTCTTAATGTTATTGCAGGAAATTCTTTTCGTAAATCATAACGATTTATAACTCCGAATTTCTTAATAGTATAAGCAGGAGTTCCATCTTCCCACTTAGGTCTTATTTTCTGACCTTGATTTGTTGTGCCGTTGGTAAGAATATCATTGCACATATTAACAAATAACTTATCTGCATAACTCATTAAATTATTCCTCCTTATTTTTCATTAATTTATTCACATTTATATTTGAAAATGAGTCTACCATATAAAAAATTTTTCCACTAGGGAATTGAAGTCTTCTAATATGAGCCATTATTGAACCATTATGACTACATATTTTTGCTTGTAAATAATTATCTTTTCCAAATACCATATCATCATAATCACAATATTTGTATTTGACTATAACTGCATAATCATTAAACCCGTCTTCACCAGGTTTATAACTTCTTATAATTTGTACATCGTCATCATATTCTATATATTTATATTTAATTTTATCATAAATTAATAAAATTATTGCGAATATGATGATCATTATACATATTGATAGTGCAGCGTATGCAATAATTTCTGTAATTGACATAGAATGTCCCCCTTTATAAAAATATTATTGATACGTTTCAATCTATATAAAAACCTATAAAAAACATATATTTAATTATATTATTTATGTAGTTAAAAAAAATTTTAAAGGAGGAATGTAACATGGGAATGGTTGATGAAATTTCGGCATTACTTCGTAAAGGCCCTGAAATAACCTCTCAGTTAAACTCAATAAAAGTAAATAATAAATCTATTATTCGTGGTGCTAATGACGCAACATTTCAATTTCCTTGTTTAATATCAGATACAATACCGATTGATTTAGCAAATACATTAGTAAGAACTCTTGATAGAGTTTATGCAGATTTAACTCAAACTTGGATATCAATGCATCCTATAATGGATATGTCGTTGGATCCGACTCCTATGTCATATCTTAAAAGACTTCATCAAAATATTAAGCTTGAGTCTACTCAAGAAGATAATGGAGATCTTTATGAGAAATCAGTTCAAGAAGCTTATAATGGTGAAGCTCTCTTATTTATGAATTATAATAAAACATATGGAATGCTTATATCAGGAGTTGATAGAGCTTCTAAAGAAATGCTTGAGAGTAATAAAGACGGACTTCGTGAATATATGTCTGAATTCGATTTACGTCCTTTTGCTGAAGCTGAAAGTGATATGACAAATTCATATGATTTAATGAATAGAATAGCTGATTCTAAATTAAAACAATTAGATCGTGAAGAAAGAAAAGATAATATGAATTATACATTAAAACGTGAAGTTCCTAAACTTCTGGATAAAGATGTTAAAAAGTCTAATGATATAACCCCGTATGGAATTCAAGTAAGACTTATTGCTAAAAATGAAAAGAATGAATTTTTCCAATATATAGATTTTATCATTGGAGTTAAGGCTGTAATGCATCCTATTAAATCTGATGATATGATTGTAAACATTCAAAGAGCTTTACAGAATAAGAGTTTATTCTTTAAATTTCTTAGATGGACTACTGGAGAAATATCATTATTTAAGAATATAATTCTTAATATTGACGAAATGAGAACTGATGTTTCTAATAGAAATAACAGATGGTTCCCAACATTAAGAAGATTAAAAAAGAAACATTTTGGTCTTCACGATTTAACAGTACCTCATGCAATAATTCCTAACGCTACCATTGCAATATCTTCATATGAGTCAGATTACTTAGAAAATAATCTTGCAATAAACTTAAAAGATCCTGCAATTGCTAAAAGAGTTATGAATAATCTTTTCTTAGTTGCTTTTGTAATTATAGACGAAGCAACTGGTACTTTAAATATTTTATATGATGGTGACAATTCATATCAGACATATGCACTTGAAACTCTTGAAAGAGAGAATTCACTCTCGTCTAATAAGCTTGGGCGTGAAATAGGTCGTATGATTAGTCACTAAAAGGAGATGAAGTAAGATGGGTTTTAATGGAATGATCTCGGAATCAGTTAATATACTGATGGACGAGAATGTAACATATAAAACATACGGTAATGAATATGAAAAAATTAGTACAGTATTGGAAGATGCGAATTCTCCAGTTACTAAAAAATATCAAGAAAAATTATTTCAATCTGTTATAGATAAAAAGCACATTAATTTCGGTTCGATACCTAAATCTGAAGGAAATATTCGTAATTATGAAGGATATAATAATATGAATGAAACACTTAATATTCTTTATAATCTTGCAGTAGATCAGAAGAATAAAAATGTGTTAGACTATGTTACTATAGTTCAGAAAGCTATAAGAAATATCGAAAACCTTTCTTCTACATATATGAAAGGTTATCAAACTAAAACCGAATATGTTGAGCTTGAGTATAATACATTTGTATACACATGTGTTGAAGCAACTTCAACATTACTGTATCAATTTGTAGATTATATGAGAAAGCCTACTGACCAAATTATGACTATAGTCTTAAAGAATGATACTCTTAGAGCAGATCTTTTTTATTTCGAACAGCTTAAAAAGTTTAATAACGTAAATGATAAAATGGGCATTGACTATAGAAAGATGCTTGAAAGTCTTTGTGAAAAGGGTCGAAATAACTTCCTTGGTTCAGAAATGGTAGTTGGTATCGCAGCTATTTCATTAGCAGCAATGGCTATCGTTCCTGTAACAAGAGAGTGTATTTATCAAATATATCATTTACGTGAGCAATTATCTAAATCTCTCGAAATGCAAGCATCATTCCTTGAAATGAACGCAGCGTGTGTAAATTCTAATGAGATATTTACTGCTGAAAAGAAAAAGAAAGTTTTAGATAAACAGCTTAAAATGAAAAATAAACTTTTAAAACTCGCAAGTACTTTAAAAGTAAATGCTGTTAAATCAAAAGAAAATAGTAAAAAGGAAATTAAAAAAGATAATGCTATGCTTACCATAAATAGTATTCAGGATGAAGTATCTAATTCTCCGTTTGAATTTGTATGAAATGAGGTGAAATACCAATGACAATAGAATCATATATTGATGATTTGAAAGGAGTACATAATAATATGGAACCTTCAAATGTCCTTGATATTATCGTTAAACGATTTACAGATGAAATGCAGGGGTATAAAAAAATGATTTCCCAATTTTTTTCTAGAGATGTCGCTGAACGTGATATTCGAAAAATATATGGAATGATGGAAAACCCCAATTCAGTACTGTTCGATAGAGAGAAAACTGTCAAATGTGTTGATTTGGAAAAGACATTTGAAATATTTAATGAATATAATGAAGGAATGATTCAATTTGTATCTGATATTATCGAGAGTAAGACAACTACATCAGAAGAAATTTTATCAGAATTCAGTGACTCATTAAATAAAGCTAAAGCTAAAGATAAAACTTTTATTAATTCTATATTTGGTGGAAGCTACAATCCTTCAAAAGATTGTGATATAAATTCAGCATTACTTAATATAGAATTTATAATAAAATTTAGAAATGTAATAGATAATATGAATACTAAATTTATTACTTTGGTTGATAGTGTACCAGATCGAAAAGTTGATAGTTTAAAGTATGACGCTATTTTACTTTTAAAGAATTCAATTACATTTTTTACATATAGAATGATAAGAGAATGTGCTGAAAACTTTTACCATATTAATGAATGCATTAATTCTACACCTGAAAAAGCTGTTGAAAAATTTCAGTTATTCTAAAAATGGAGTGATAGAATTATGTATGAATCAAATTTCTTATCTGAAATGATTGGGAATTACTATGATTGTATAGTAAATATAATTTATAAACTCCAGAGATATACTGATGCATTATTAAAAAATAATACAAATACTGAAGATATATCTAATCCAACATTTACTTTTCTAATATATGAATCTGAAAATATTGTTAAAAATAATTTATACATATCATCTTTAAAATTAATAGATTTATATGAAGATAAATATAAAAATCTAATAGATCAAATATTAAAATCGGAAAATCGAAAGTATTACACATCTCATTCAGTTTCTGTATATTTTCAAGAAAAAATTAAGCATATAGACTGGGATCTTGTGCATTATCAATCATATAATCGACCTATAGATGATAATAGGTTTGAAGTATTTAATTTTCAAAAAATTTTCGAAGGATATTTAACTAAATATAGTTCGGAAATCAAAGAAGATGTTTCAGTAGAAGTAAGTAAAACTGATCTTCTTAAAAACCTTAATGAGTGTTATACTATATTTTCTAAATCAATGGCAGATTTATCATCTATAATGAAAAATACATTAACAGCATATAATTCTGCTGTTGTAATGAACGATTTAATTCGTTTCATGATAGTTACATATATCTGTGTATCTAAAATTCATATAATATAGTATTTTTAGAAACATTAGTACTCGTTGTTAAGCACAAGTACTAATGTTTCTAAAAAACATAATTATAAATGACAAAGATTTTTTTATACAAAAATCTATGAAAGGAGTTGAAATAATGGATTTCAACAATATTTGCAATAAAGATGTTGATATAGAATTTCTTGAAACTAAAATCGAAATAGAGAGATCTCTTAATGATTTTTTAACTGAGACAGAAATTTTATCATTAAATATCTTTACTGAAGCAGAAGCTCCTGCTGTAGATAATCAAAAAGAAAATGGATTTATTGCATTTATTAAACGTATTAGCGAAGCCATTGTTAATGCTTTAAAAAATCTTGGAACCGCTATTGCTACTACATTTGGTGGTGGAGAGCATATGGATACCAAAGATTTTTTAAATAGTGATATTGGAAAGACGTTATATAATACGGATATTCATAAAATAAATGAAGAATGTGATGCAAAAATTCTCCAAGGAAGAAAAATGGTTCAAGCCATATCAAATGGTACTGGCGTTGATGATAAGACCGTAGCTAATTATGTTGACGGTGCTGCTAATTTTCTTTCAAAAACTGGACCTGTATTATTATCCACAGGTGTTGCTGTTGCAGCTATACCGAAAGCACGAGAATGGATAAATAAGAAATTAGGTCTTATTCAAGATTCTGGCGAAACTTTAAGAAGTGTTGCCATGAAAAAGTATGAAGACGAACACCAGAAAAAAGAAGATGAAAGTAAATTAAGTAAGATATTTTCTGCAATGGGAACATATACATCAAAATTCCAAGCTGAAGCTAAAAAATATTATGGTGTAATGTTAAAATATAAAAATAAAGGTGAAAATAATAAAGATAAAGGTAAAAGAAAATCTAAATAAAGGGAGGGTAAAATATCATGTATAGTACTGATATTTATAACGGATATCTCACTGGTTATGAAAGAGAACTTGCGATTGAAGATGCTGAGATTGATAACACCTTTAGTCGTTTTGATACTATGTGGGAAATGGTAAATCTTGAATATGAACAGAATATTCGAGATGCCGAACTTAAAGTTTTCAAAGAAAATGGAACTTATGATGACCTGTTATATTTATATCAAGAAGCTGAAAATGCTGCTGCTGAAAAGAAACAGGGCATATTATCTAAAATTCTTTCATTTATAGCAGATATCTTCAATACCATCGGTGGTTGGTTTGATAAGATTTCGGGGGCACCAGTACCTCCTGATGCTGAACAGCCCGAGGTTCTGGTTACAAGCGCAAAAGCTCTTAATGAAAAAACAAGTCTTGTTGGAAAAGTTTTATCTTTTATTACTGGCGTAATAAGTTCAATGAAATTAGGTATTGGTAAACTACTTGAAAAATATGCATCGTTCGGTACATTTTTAAAAGCGGCTGCTGGTGCTGGTCTTGTAGTAACTATAGTTGAAGCGCTTGGACTTAAAGGTCTTATATCAGATGATGAGTGTAAAGATATGGAAGAAGGTAAGACCAGCAGCTCATCTGTATTTGCAAAATTTAAAAAGTATTTCACTGACGCTGAAACAAGAAAAAAATACATGCGTCCTGGTAAGGATATGAAAACGTTAGCAGAAGGTGTTAAGAATTCATATAACAATTTAGCATCATTATTTAATAATACAAAAAAGGCTGTTGATGATGCCGAAAAAGAGAATGTTGCTTCTTCACAAACTGCTGAAAAACCTGATGATAAATCCGGAGGCGCATCTGCTACACAAACACCTACTGGAGAAAGTGGAGATAATTATATCATGGATTATGATATATTTACTGAAGGTGATGATACTCCGGCTCCGGCTGGTACTCCGGCTGATGGCGAACAACAATCTAAACCTGCAGCTACTAGTGGTGGTGATACTCAACAACCTGCATCTGCTGGAAAGGGAAAGGATGCTTCTTCGCAACCTGCAGCTACTAGTGGTGGTGATACTCAACAACCTGCATCTGCTGGAAAGGGAAAGGATGCTTCTTCGCAACCTGCAGCTACTACTAACAACAATGGTAGTTCTTCACAACCTGCTGAAAATAGTGAAGAAGCCAAAAAAGGTAAAAATAAACTTTTTGAATTTTTCAGATTAGCTCTCACATTAATTAAGGATATCTTCTTATTACCATTCAGATTTGTAGTTGGTAAACTGATGGGAGTGTTTAAATTAGGAGAACCTGATGAAATAAATGACGATGAATCTGGAGAAAATGATGCTGAGAATGCTGAAGGTTCAGCTGGTGAATCATCTGAAGTAGCTGATGCTAATTATGGTGATACTGAAACTCCTGATAAAATAATCGAAGGAATAAATGATAACAAATATTATTCATTAGATAATTTAATAAAATTTAATGAGCATAAAGATCAAGCTGTTCAAAAAAGGTTACAAGAAGCTTTACCTGAACGTGGTATTCTTAAAGACTTTAGAAATCATCTTCAAACCGCTATACAAAAGGGCAATGAAATCGCGACTGAGAATAAGGAATATAGGATACCATTAAGTAAATTAGACACATTTAAATTACCTATAAGCGTATGGACGAAAATAATAAATAAGAACGTCATGACTAATATGACTGGTAATGATAAAACATATCCAGTAACTGGTTTAACGCCTAATGATATTACAGGAATTAAGAACGGTGATACAAAATTTGTTGAATCATCATCTTTTGATATCATCAGCGGAAGCGTATATACAGAGTCTGAATTTTTAAATGATTTAGACGATTTAACTTCATTATTTGAAGATCTGTAAGGAAGGAGAGTGACTTATATATGAATTTTTCAGAAATATTTGAGTCTATGATTTTAGATTCTCATATATGTGATACTGAAATGGCTAAATGTGATATATTTGCAGAGTCAAGTTTCAGAGAATTTCATATAAATTGTATGGAATCGGAGCTTAAAGTTCTTAAAGAATCTGGAACTGATGATGATTATAGATTTTTAGTCGAAGCAGCAGAAGATACATTATATGAGAGAATAAAGAAAGCTCTTAAGAAAGCTATTGAGGCTTTAAAAAAGCATATAAATAGAATGGTTGAAACACTTCAGAATACAGTTGCATCTGCTAAGGCTAAACAGGCTCTTAATAAATTAAAAGATCTTGTTGCAAAATTCCCGGAAATTAAAAAACAAAAGATTGAAGTTAATGATCTTAATAAAGAATTTTCTTGTGTTGATAAAGGTATTCATAAATTAAACGCTAAACTTGCTAAAATGAAAGCAGGTAAAACTGGCGAGAGGGATACTGAAGATATCAATGAAATAATCGAAACAACTGAAAAAGAAAGAAAAGATATAGCTAACAAAACTACAGAAGTTAAGATTTCTGTAGATAAAGCTATTTCTGAGTTTGAAAATCTTGTTAAATCAGCAAATAATGGTTCTGCTATTAAAGAAGCTGAAAAAGCTGCAGAAGATGCTGAAAAGGACATCGAGAGTGGAAATTCCACAGATGATTCTGTTCTTCGCAATATATATAAAATTTGCAATGCTAAAATTGTTTTAGCTAAGTCAAAATTATCATCTCTCATGAACACTATCATGGTTTTATGGGCAAAGCTTAAGAGTAAGATAACCTCAATTAAGCCTGGTAACTCGGAAGATAAAAATACATCTGATAATAATGCATCGACAAACGAGTCAACATCTTTATTTGATTCAGATGATTATCTTTCTGATACTGTATATTCAGAGGTTTTTGGGGAAGCTATAACTGAGAGTGATGACGGCAGTTATAGTAATACACCCACCGTGTCATCAAACTTTTCAGATGTCATGTTAAATAATGATGACTATTCATCGTTATTTAATAGAATGGAAATTGAATTATTTAATGCAAACGAAGCCTATTTTGGTAAAAGTGATGCATTAATTAATGCTGAAAAGATATTAGGTGCTCTTCTTCCAATAATAAGAGAAAATCCTTTAGGTGATTATACAAATCACCCGTTAACTAGAGCATTATCAAATGCCCTAAAAAAACAATTTGGATTTAAAGAAATATATATTATTTGGAAGCGTTCAAGTAAAGCCAATCCAACACTCAATACTCTATTCTCATCTGATTTAATAGTAAATGGTAGAACTATTATTGGAATAGATAAGAAGAAAGGTTATTATGATAAAGAACATTCTCATGTTGCATATATAAACCTGTCTTCTACAGCAGTTGTACAGGCAAATCTTACCGCTGGAGAATATTTAGCAATTATTCTTCATGAGTTAGGACACAATTTTGATTGTTCTATATTCACAATGATTCAAACAATATTCAATATCCTTTCTCAAACATTCTTTACAATTCCTATTCCTAATGGTGATAATAGTAGTGTTGAGATGTATACTGGGATTGATTTAATGCCTTTCATTAGATCTACAGGTCCTGGAAAATCATTATATAAAACGATAGCATCTATCGTTGAAAAATTATTGGATTCATTTCCAATATTTAAGAAAATTGCAAATTTAGGTAGAAATCTTGGAGACTGGTTCTATAGAATATATTCTGTTTACGGGTCTCCGGTACGGTTACTATCACTTCCTAACTTTATTTTGTTAAGTCCTTCAGCACATCTGACGGGATTATTTACAAAAAAAGGAGAAACATTTGCAGATTCATTTGCTGCAGCATATGGGTATAGTTCTGAACTTATATCAGCATTATCTAAGATTCAACTATCACCATATATTAAATCAGATAATGGTTCTGTTAAAGATGCAGTAATGGATTTAAATGATCATCCTGTTCGTAAATTTTTCACAGATTTATCTTTAGCTGAATCAGAATTAATATCATTACTGATAAATGGTACACATGGTACTAATATGAACCGTGCAAAGATTAATCTGGATATGCTTAAGAAAGATTTACAGAATGGAGATTTTACTCCTGAAGTTAGAGCATCACTTCAAAATGAAATCGATAAGCTTACTAAGACTATTGATGAATATAATAGTATGACGTTTGATAATGAACGGGCAAATCTCCCATTCACATTATTTGCTAGACAATTAGTATATAATGCATTCCATGGTAGATCTGACTATATTGCTAAAATATTCCCTGATAACTTAGTAGCTCAAGAATCAATATCAGATAATGATGATTTCATCAATAGCGATGTTCATCTGTTATCGGCTGTTTCAGAAAACGTAGATGAAGTATTTGATTCTATTATTTCTGATTTAGATAATGATTGATTTTACAATATTATAAATATAATATGGAGTGGGGTATAAAACTCCACTCCATATTTTTATAATGAAAGGGATGAAAATAAATGGATTTTGAATTTTACGATCTTAAAATTAATCAATACTTATACGCAATTGAATCTATTATAGATTCATACGAGCCCGTATCTGATTATCTTGATATATTTGAAGCAGATAATCCTGAGGTTCAGAAGCAGGTTGCTGAGAATAATCAACAAGAACAAAATGGAGACAATTTCCTTATTAAAACTGCAAGAGCTATTAAAGCTATGATATCTAGTATGATAGAAAAGATTAAAACATTCTTTCAGACTCTTACTATGAGTAAAGATGAAAAAGCAAAGTATCAAGCATTTGTGCAAAAATGTAAAACTGATCCTAATCTTAAAAATAAAAAAATAACTATTACTGATTATAGAAAAGTGAATGCAGAATATGATGCACTTATTAAAGAAGCTGAAACTGCAATAGCTAACATGAAAGAAAATCAACCAACTGCAGTTGATAGTCTTATTGAAAAAATGGAAAACGGTATTAAAGGTGTTACTAAAGGTGCATCTGTTATTGTAACTGCTGAAGTTATTGATAAATTTGCTGCAAGTAACAGAGAATTTGCAGAAATGATTTATAAAAAGTTAAGAGAAGACGAAAGGTCAATGCAATTGCTGGAAGAACAAATTGGTCACGCTAAAGCAAGAGATTTTAAATCTCGTATGAGATTATTTTCGTCTAAAAATAAATTAAAACAACGTATCGTTAAACTGAGATATAAGCAATATAATAATGCTAAGGATGCAATTGAACAAACTTATCGTGAGATTAAAGGTCTTATGAATGGTGATCCTAATTTTGCATCAAATGGAGATCATGATGAAAATAAGAAGTGGTATAAAAAGGGTAATGGCAAACTTGGATTAGGTTCAAGCGCTATTAGTAAAAATAATTCAAACGGTCTCGTTGGTAAAATATCTGGTAACCAAGGTGTTAGAAATTTTGCAGGTGGAATGGCTAGTATTGTCTCATCAAATGCGAGCGCTGATTTGAAAAATACATTGGTTCGTAAATTAAATTTAACTAGAGATGCACGATATAAAAATTTAGTAGATAATAAACCTAAAAGAGAAGATTTTGACAATGAAAGTAAATACCAGGCTTCTAGAAAGAACTGGGAAGCAAAATGTGCCAAATATATTAATAGTGAAAAATCTAAAATACAAAAAGAAATTGATAAACAGGCAAAACTCGATGCTAAAAATAATGATCAAAGAAATAAGAGTATGGAGAGTTTTCTCGGTGGAGAAAATGGTGCTATTACAGATGTAGCAAGTATTATGAAAATTCTCTTTTAATAAAAAAAGGACGTATCCTATTAAATATATAGGATACGTCCTTTTTAATACATGAAAACATTACTTTAATATTATTAATAAGAAAGGGGTAGAAAACCTTATGATTAGCGTTAATTATATTAATTCAGGTTTTACAAGTTTATATAATAATGATGATTGTTATCCATTTTTAAAATATCTTGAAGAATCTGATAATGAAATACTATCAATGAATGTTAAATATAAAATGGATGTATCCAGAGTACTCATGGAGAGATCTATCATGGGTGATGATGGTTCATATACCAATTTTTTTGAAGCTGAAAATAAGAATTTTGTTGAAAAAATTGGTGCAGCTCTTATAGAGTTAGGTAAAAAGTTTAATGAAATGATTGATAAGATGATTGATAAAATTAAAGACTTTGCTTTTAAATTTAAGAGTAATGAAAAGAAAATGGATATGTTGGTTAAACAACATCCTGAACTTGGTAAAGAAAAGATAAAAGTACTTTGTGATAAAGGTGGATTAGATTTTTCAGATATAAATAATATGGCTAAGCTTAATTCTGCATTTGAAGATATACTCAGAGCTTCTAAGAAAGGCGATATTGATCCTGCATCTTTAAAAGGTAAATGGGAAACTGCTAAAAAGAAGATATTAGGAGACGATTATGAGAAAAAGGGTGTTGTAGGTGCAGTAGCTGCAGTAGGAACAGTTTTAACTGTAGCAGTTGCAGTTAAAAAATTTAAACCTGAGATAGCAGATTGGAAAGCTAAACTTAATGATATCCAAAGTAAAGAAAAAGTTTTAGATGCAGAGGCATATGCAGCTATTAAAAAAGACAATGCTAATATTGAAAATGCAGGATATGCATCTACGATATTAGCAATAAATAGAGAACGTAAACAACTTCATGCGAAAGCGATTGGACAGCAACAAAGTGTGGTTGATAAGATCGTCAACAGTATTGCAAAAGGTATTGACTCTCTTGTTGGATCTAAAGCCGGTAAAGCTATTCTTGGAGATAAATCTGTGGCACTTAGAACTGATTTAACTAATGCTGCTGATAAAGATAATGCAAGAGCTATTAAAGCTGAATATAATAAACAAGAAGGTATTGGTCAATATAAAGATAGTCATCGTGAACCTGAAGATCGTCCTGCTGATGCTCGTGTACACTCTGGAAGTAACAGAACTAATTCTGAAGATCGTCCTGCTGATGCTCGTAAAAGTAGTTCTGGAAAAGGTAAAAAAGGAAAAGGAGGTAGTAGATGATGCCTTTTACTAAATTCGTTCTTGGTAATCTTGCGTTATATCGTGAGTTTGACCAAAGTAATTTTATATCAAATGCGAATAATTCTATAAATAATAAAGTAGATTTAGTTAAAACAGATGTTGATTTAAAGTTTTATTCAAATTCATTAAATAAGACTTTATCGGATATTGATAATATTTCTATTCATTCAGATTTATTAATCGCTTTCTTTTCATCTTTCTCTACTTCAAATATTATAATTGATACAAAAGTATCTGATATAATTCCTTCTGATGTATTTACTATTAAACCTGTATATCTTGAACAATTTTTAACCAGTATTGGTTTAATAATAGATAGAACCATGAAAAATAAAAATATCTCTACTGATATAGATAATTTTATTACTACAGAAACTGTGGAAAAGATAAAAAAGCAAATGGTTAAAACAAATCTTTCATATATGAGTACATCAAAAGATATACTTATGAAAGATTCTAGATCAAATACTACTATGCGTAAAATTGATGATAACTTTATAAAAGATAGTATTTTACCCTTTGTAAAAGGAGTCGATTCTGCAATTACTGAAGTTAGAAAAGACATACTTGATACAATAGCTGCTATAAATACTTGCTCAAAAAATGTTGCATTGTATAATAATACTATTGAATCATTAAAACAAAGGGAAGACTTTAGTGAAGATATAATTAAAAAGATAAATTATATCACATATAATTCGTACAGAGCATTGATAGATGCTACATCATTCTTAACATCGATGGTAATGAGAAAAGCATCTATTCTTATAAAGAATATAACCAATGTTCTTAAGGTCTATGGTCTTTTTGCTGTAAATGAAAAAGCAATAGAAATGATTGAATCATCTTCTATAATTCCTGATGATACTCATAATCTTGTTGAAGATATGGTTCAGGGACGTGCTGATGCATTTATAGATATAGCTGATAATATATTTAGTTATAATAATGGTATTATGACTAACAGTCCTGAGTCTCCTTTAAATCTTTTAGGAAATACATCAAGTACTGCAATTACTAGCTTTTTAGATAAGGCAACATATGATAAAACTATCTATGATGATATGATCAAAATGTTCCTTATTATCGATGAAGGTCTTTCTAGCATAAGTTCATTAACTGATGATTATATTTTAGTAACATCAGATGTTATCAATAATTCAGGATTTGATGCTAGACTTTGTGATAGATTCAAAACTACTATTGATGCAATAGATGATATATCTAAATATACATCTGCGGCAAATCTTCCTACTGGTGATTTTAATACCGTATATTTTGATCTTCTTGCTGAAGTTAGAGATTACGGAGAAAATATGACTAAAATAGCAAAAAGCTGTTCAGATTGCTATAACATTACATTATCTCTCATAGACAGATATAAGAATAATGTTAATCAAGAATATGCTAATACTGAAGCTATTAATGAATTAAATTTATTCTTCGAAGATTTCCTTGAAGATTTTAAGGAATTAGTAACTTCAATGGTTAGTAAATTTATGCTTAGACTTAAAAATATGAACATCGCTCTTAGTCAATTAAATAATAAAAGAGTTGAAAACTATAATCTTGAAGATCAGTTTACTGAAAATACAGATTTTAATGAGGAACTTGATATTCTTGCTGTTGAATTCTTTGAAGCTGAAACTGATTTGTTATTTGAATCAATGATGAGAGACTATATTAAAGCACGTGAGATGAGAGATCGTGGTGCTGTTATAATCTTTGAAGATGGTAATTCTGAAAATACCCAAGGAATCATGGCTCAAATAACTAAGTGGTTTGAAAATCTTATGAATAAATTACAAGATATCATAACAGGTCCCCAGGCTAAGAAAGATGCAGCTTATTTAAATGCACACAAAGCTGAACTTCTTGGATTAGATTATTCAGGATTATCCAATAAAACTCCAATATTTAATTACGAAGCATTGGTTGGTGAAAATACAATAACGACAGATTTAGGTAACTTGAAAAATAGAGTTAATAAGGATACATTCCTGAAAACTGCTAACCTTACTGGTGATGATCTTATTAAGATATTTTTCCCAACTTCTCCCCCGTTAAATGTATTTAAAGATAAAAATATTGCTGATGCAGTCACAAAATATTATAAGGTTGGCAACCAGGCAAATGCACAACCTCAAGTATTTTCTGGTGATGCATTAAAGAATATTGTAACGAATGGTGTTACTTATTGTGATAAGTATTATTCATCATTCCTTCCTTCAATAAAGACTTCAATTACCGCTATTAAAGATAGTATGTCTTCAGCGGTAAATTCAGTAATTAGTCAGAATACTGGTAATTCTGTAGGTTCAGTGACTAAAACAAATACTAATGAAAGTACATATGTATCGTTTGATGGGGTGTTGTATACTGAGGATAATGCTACAACAACACAAACTACAACAACTACAACTACAGCAGCTACTGCATCTACTCCATCACAGACGAGTACTAAATCAGCTGTTAACCAGAATACTAGCACTAATGTAAATGGAAGACAGCAGACAACGACTAATACTAATACTACTAATAATAATCAGAATACAGCTCAAAAAAATGGAGGTAATGCAATAAAATATAATTTTAAGGAATCTAGAAATTATGTAATGAATTATTGTAATGGTCTATTAACAGCAATATTTGATAGATATAAAGATTACATGGCATTATGTAGATCTCTTGTTCCTGATACCCAGAATAATAATGCTCAATAAAAAAGAAAAAAAAGAAGATGTAGAATATCTCTACATCTTCTTTTTTTAGTTTAAAGTTTCTTTTAATCGTATAACCGAACTTATTTTAAATGAGTCACCATCTTTTATAAACGAAGTATTTTTATTTACAACGATATACTCACTATTGAAATTTTTTGATATAGAAGAATCTTCAAATGACAAATTAAATTTCTTATTAGGTTTAACCATATCTCCATCATAATCTGATAGAACTACTTCTATAGTATTTCCAGTATCGCCAGTTTGAGAAGTAAAAGTATCTCCAATATATCTGTTTTCGGTTCGATTTTCTCTTAATTCTGTAGTGGCATTAGAATCAGATCTACTAATTCTATCAGTTGAATGATCACCTGAATAGTTACTTAAATATTGAATATTATTTGATGAAAATATATCGTTACTTATACTATCATTTCGTATATTAAGACCTCGATAATCTGCAACAATATAAAATGTTTTAGGAGGTTCGTCATCTCTTTCAATAGTACATGTTTCAGTACTATGAATTTTAGTTGCTGATGGGATTATTATTTGTACATCCTTGATTTCATCAGGTTCCCAAGCACTACACGTACCTCTATAATTCAATATATAAGTTCTATCTATATCAAAGAACATCATACTTCCATTTTTATATAATCCATGATATGAATCAACATATCTTAGAGCACTCATTAGAGGCATTGATGGTACCATCATAGTGTCTATATTATCAGTATTATCTGGGGGTGACATTAAAACATTATCTACACCAGCTTCACTAAATATGTGACCAACAACATCACCTACAGTAACTCCACTATATACTTGATTAATGCTTTTGGTATTCATGGCTTTAACTATATCACTTTTATAAAGAAATAATTCAATTTCATTACTTGCTTCATTTGCATCATTTAAATCACTAACTCTCATGTTTTTAAAATCGCCTGCTGCATTATTTCTTCTTTGTAAATCTCCCAAGTCTTGATCGTTATCATCAAGAATCAATTGAAACATATCATTTATAAAATCATCAGCCATTGAATATTCTTTTTCATCATTTATTGTATAATACTTCTGTAACCTTAAATGAATTTTTGCATCATTTTTATTTTCAAGTAAAGTATAATAACGAGATGCTTCTAAGACAACAACTATTTTTATTATAGGATATGCGTTCTTTTCATAATCTGAATATATCTCTATTTTAGTTACTCTTTCAGGAGGAACTTTATCACCCATAATGGCAAACTCTTCAAGTTTATATTTCCATTTCTTTTGATAATCTCCGATATTATAGAGTTTATGCTCTCCCATTACATAATCATCTCCATTTACATGAGTAATGATTCAAGAATCAGCGGATGATTAATAAATCTAGTCTTATTTAATGACATAAGACTATTAGCATCATATCTATCTCGGCGTTGATTTATTATAGATAGAATATCACTATCAGTTAATTCTTGAAACATATTAACTACATTAGTGCAATAGTAATTATTGATGAATTCTTCAGCAATGTCATCATCATGAAAAATTTTACCAATCATTTCAGGATTAACTGTTGATAATTGGATTTCGTTTCGGTTTATACCAGATTCTATATAATTCTTAAGAATTTTTGGACCTATTCCTGATAATCCATCAATTGAACGAACTCTATCACCCAATACTGATAATAAAGAACAATACATTCCGTAAGAATTATATACTTCTAATAAACTTTTAATCTCATCATCTTCTTTTTTTGTTATTTCTTTTAAATAAGAAAAGCAATCAGATGTTATAGAATTTGATCCTAGTCCTTTATGAATAAAATGATTCATAAATGTTGGAAAGAATGAATATTGTGTCTCGTAATAATCTCCTCCTATAATAAAATTTTTTCGTTTAATATCTTCTTTTCCAATAACAAATGGGACTAATGAACTATCTATATTTTTTGATGAAATATAATATATATTTGGAATAAATTCACAATAAGTCTGTACTTCAGGTAAAATATATTTTTTAAGTGCATTTGTTAAATATGAAAATTTTGGATTATCATTATATTTTACTAAATAATAAGTCCTAAAATCTTCATTATATTTATACTGAACAAAACTAGTACTATCAAAATCAGTATGATATAAATAAACTTTTGTATCTAAATTATTTGATACAAAAAATCTTTTATAATGAGCTGCGAGATTTAATATATTTGATGTTAGTATAATATCAAAATCTCGTTGTAAAATCAATTTTTTCTCCAGATCTGAAATCATGGAGAGGTGCTTAAATGCAGTTTCAAGATTTATAAAAACGTTAATTTTACTATTTGGTTCGAGAAACTTTCTTTTACTTAAGCTTTCATCATAATCTTTATATTTTATTTTCAATATATTAAAACACACTGAAAATGGATCAAATGAATTATACTCAGACATTTATTTCTTGAACCTCCTTATCTTTTGGAATATTATTTAAAAGTTAAATAGGTTATTTATAATAAAAAAAGAAGTTAAGAGGAACATAGAAAATCCCCCTTAACTTCTTTTTTTATTATATGCTAACAAACCCATTTTTTACTAAACGGGTTTAACTAACATAATAAAATATTATTTAAAACTTTTCTCAATCAGACTGTTGGTATCATGGGATGACAATAACATACTGGTTTCAGTATAGTTCTGCTCCCAATGCTTATTCTTCTTCTTCTTGTTATTATTATTGAATTTATCACGTCTCTTCTTATTCGGATTCTTAGAATAGAGACGATAATAATATTCCATATTACCATCAGACGATCCTTCAGATCTTATCCAACGGCATCTATCAGCTTCAACGGTTACGACGAAATTATCAAAACCGTCACCAAACACACAGTCTGATATTGCCATCTGATACAGTACTGCTATCGGGTCGAGGTAAATACAGATGAAGCGTTCACTCGTATTCTTATCACACATGGTGCGGAACACGATAAACTTTTGTAACAACTTTACGTTGTTTATATTTTTCATCATGTAGTTCCTCTCGATCTTGTGCAGATTTACATTATTCTGTAAAAGATCATATCCTAAATTGCCCGGTTCCATATTATATCTAAACGGTCCGAAGCATTCAGCTATAAGTTCATCTATCTCTACTAACCGAGTTTCTTCCTCAGTCTTAAAGACAGACATTATCTTATCTTCTAACTTCTTCTTCTCTTCTTCGCTCATCGAATTATTACCGTTGTCTTTCTTTACCTTTTCAACACTCATCGGTAAGAAGAGCATTAACGGTTTCATTTTCTTACCCAGGTCTGAGGTCTTCAAACCTATTTTACATGTTCTGAGTTGTGCATTAGGATTTTTTGCACGCGCCTCATTAAATTCAGCACGGAGCATTACATCTACTCTAGTCTGAAGATACTGCTGCATTTCTTCAGTCGTAGTGCTGAGCCCGTACTCAGCGTATATTTTCTTCTTAGTCATGATTATGACTCCTTTCGTAGAAAAATTATTCTTGCAATCACACTTTTGATGTATTGCATTAATATGATATATAGTTTCAACAAAAAAATACTTTTCTATGATTACAAGATTAAATATAAGTTATAATTTTAATAAAAAATAATAAAAAAAATCTCACCGTAAGTTTACTTACGGTGAGATAATATATGTTACCAGTTATAATATCCGTTGGAACTTTCGTCCCAAACGAATATCTCTTTTACTGGGCTAGCCCAGTAAAAATTGAACTGAGCTTCATTTGAGCCCAGTAGCTGAACCTTGTCTGGAAGGACATCGGTATCAACTACAAACTCAACAATACCTCCGTCAGCCCCGACGAAAGTATCAATAGTGTCGCAGTCTCTCTTACAGTCCGCAAGAACGCAAGGGATACGGACACCATTTTGAAGAGTTATATCTATATATGCACCCTTCACTGTCGTTATGGTCGACCCTACCGCTACGCAGTATCGACCATTGACCGTCCTTATACCAGTGACAGGATCCGTCACAGCTTTTTGCTGCAGCCGCCACTGGTCAGAAGACGGGTCGGTTATTGTCCTATAATCCATATAGGACATTCTGGTATCTCCCCACCATTCAGGCGGAAATAATACCCTTCCGCCATCTTCTTCTTTCGAGGCATCTACTTCCAGATTCTCTTCATCAGAATCATCATCGACTTCAGAATCAGAAAGATCAGGAATATGAACATCAGCAGTTCCTGAAACCGATGCTACACAGTCTACAACTAAGTCATTGACATTAGTTGTATCGTCAATCGCAGTGATATACGACATCACTGCAATCTCTGATGATTCTGACTCTGATGATTCGTCTGCATGTTCATCCGCATGCTCAGAATCAGAAGAAGATGATACAACAACATCATTAGCGTCAAGTGACGTTGTTGGTGTTGATGCTGGTACTGCTAACTGTGAGTCTCCCTGAGAAGACGGAATAACAGTAGTCACAACTATTAATTCAGTCATTAAAGTTGCGGTTACTAAGAGGAGCACCTCCCACAGTTTAAGTGGCACCCCCCATAAAGTTTTCTGTTTCATATTGACGCCTCCAGTACTCTCTTAAAGGTTTCGTCAGGTCTGAACATATTCCACGGTTTATGCTCAATAAATTTGAGCAGCTCTACCAATGTTTTACCCGAGTCGTCAAAGTGGCTATAGTAAAAGTCTGATACTGCATCGTGTTTATTAAAGTTGATGCAGTCGCTCCACCGCTCGGTTGTAGAAGCAATAGCTATATGATGGTCTTTCTCCTCAGCGAAGACTACATAAACCTTCTTTTTACAGGGATTTTCTACAAAGAAAACCCTTATACCTTTCATTTGCACATGTGCAAATGAAAGGGAGGACGGATTTTCTCCTGCACCCGGATGAATAGATACCCATATTCCTTTCCTCGTGATATACATGAACGCCATGTCCATCTCCACGCTCTTTAGGAGTTCGTAATTAAAGTTTCTCCCATGAATCTGAGCACTTCTGAGTATTGTGTCCAGGTCATGAAACAACTTCGCTGTGGTTTTTGTTTTTGCCGGATCGTCGGCCTCTTTGCTTATGAAATCCACATGAGTGCCATTGATAGCAAAATTCTTCTTTTCAAACATAACTAATACCTCCTTTAAATTATTTTGTCTCAACTTATTAACGAAGCCTTACGTCTTACTTTCCTCTATTAGGAATGCGTAAGTTGTAATAA
>AUXO017137848.1_pt1 | contig 25703 bp, 24 predicted proteins | sample 768731 | NCBI WGS metagenome assembly AUXO01 (sample SAMN02715735, study PRJNA202380) | gut metagenome | biome: sheep rumen | host: Ovis aries | place: New Zealand: Palmerston North | reverse complement strand
GCGAACAGCCATAAATAACTTCCCATGTTATTCAAGCCGTTATTAGTTCTTCTTATAGTTCTTTCATTGTAAAATGGTAAACCATTGTTAGGTGTAATAGGTTTTCCTTCTGAAACCATTGGCTTATTCATATTCATAGTCCCACCCATCATATAAGCATTAAGAATAGATTGGTCTTTATGCTTAGCTTCTTCAAGTCTATTGTAAGTATACTTCATGACAAATAAAGCCATTGCTAAAGAACAAATAGTATCATCATGTGCCCCATCTTGGTGATTCATTCTACCTGTTTCACCTTCAAAAATCCATGTATCCAATTCATTAGTAACCCTATTAGAACGTATTTTAAACTCATTTGAACGTACCATACCTGCAAAACTTGCAAGTACAGGATATCTGTTTCCTTGGAAATGGAATCCAGGTAATCTATCAGAAAAATTCATTGGCTTATTTGATTGATTTTGTATAGTATAAGTTTTCTGATTAGCATCTTCGTAATAAAAGTTCTTATATCCTAGCTGAATCATTGTGAGAATTAATGCATCACCTTGTCCACCTGTACAATCAACCACAACATAAGCTTCATTATAAAGTTTAGCATATTGATAAACCATACCACCAATATCATCACCTAATTTTTTGCCTACATATTCACCAACTTGTTCTATGATTGGTATACCATTTTCGTCCCTACCATCCATATCAATTATTTCTATAGCAGTCCTATCGGCTGACACGCCCCTGGAGGGGTCACAATTATGCGTTACAAAACGATTGGTGCAATAAGTGTGTGAAGCATTTTCTGTTTCAAAATTATAAACGAATCCATCATAATACCATGTTCCAATTTCAGAAATTCTAAAATAAATAGTTGAAAGGTCTTCACTAAATAATGAATAAGCAATTGTCCTTCTATTGTTTATTTCTATTGAATTTTCAATACCTAATAAGTCTAAAAACTTTTTACTATCATAAAGACCCATTTCAAGATAAAATTTATCATGGAGCATACATTTTCTGCCACAAATTTCCCCTTCAAATCCACTATTATGCTTTTTTATTGAAGAAAAAATCCCAAGTGACAATAGTAATGTTTGTACATCTTGTAGTAATTGATGCGAAGCACTTGTAAACGAAACTTTTTCATTTTTTCCATAAGCGCAGCCATCGCCTTGAAAATATCCTCTGATTAATTCTATTTTATATTCTTTAGGCAAATATTTAATCCATTCTTTAATAAATTTAAAACGTGCCCCTTTACCAAAATTATCAGTTAAAAATTCACCAATAGATTTAGAACCAAAAATAACTTCAGTTGAATTATATTTTTCTCTATCTAAAATAGTTGCATCACGATTTAATTTTGTTTTTGCAAACTCTTTTATCTTTAAATGGTATTCTTTTTCATTAATATTGTGTGCAGTCATAACAGTATTATGCCCAGATTTATCCACAACAACTGAACCTTCAGCCAACCACATTCCACAATACCACCAAAAATCTTTTTCTAAAAGCGGGTTATCAAACAATTTATTGCCTTTACCTTTTGGCTCATAACCTTCCCATTTGCTTAATATTTCATCATCACTCAAAATGTTATTAGCATAAATGTTTGGCATTTGCACCCAATCGCCTTTTGAAAGGTTTTCAGCATTTACAAAGTCGAATTTAAAATCCCAATATCTTTTATTATCACTATTTTTTTTGAAACTACGTTTTAATTTAGTGTCGCAAGAAGCATATATAGGATGATTCCAAGTGAAATTATATTTTTCACAATCCCCATATAGTTTAATTGAAATCATTTTTTCATTTGATACTTCTCTCTTGTAAAACGTTTTAATCTTAGATTTTTCACCCTCTTTAGTAATAAGTAAATCATTTTCATTTACGTCTTCAACTTTTTTAATGCCATCTTTAGTTAAAATTTTATCACCTGTAGGTAAGCAGCCAATTATATACCTATGTCCATCAATAGGCTTTTTCCAAAACCAAGTATCTTCATTCATAGGGTCTTTAAAATCTTCTAACGGTTCACGAACATTAAGAGTGTTTTGCTGTTCAATAAATTCAGGTGCGACAACGTTATTGGCAGAACCTTGGAACGACACATCCAACTCCTGAGCAATTTTCATTGAATCGTTGTTAAATGATTTACACATTTCTTCATACCAAGGTGAACGTGGTGTCCAGCCTTTTTGAATCATTTCTTCCCAATGTTCTTCATCATATTTTACAGAACCTTCTTCGTCAACTAAATCTTCAACAAACCACTTTAATTCACCTGTTTCTTCGTTTTTCTTAAACCACTTAAGATTTTTGTTATAACGAGGGTCTTGATACCATCTAAACTGTACAGCAGTAAAGTTGTTTTCGTGAGCTAAAGCTTGTTTATATGTGTTGTAATAAAGTTCATCGTGACCATTAGGTGTTGATACCATTACAGTCTTTGAATTAGGGTTAGATGCCATACACGCAGCACAAGTAGCATATACAGCTTTACCATTTTCAATAAACCCTGCCTCATCAAGTATCAATATAGATACGGCAGAAATACCACGGGCTGCATTTTCACCTGAAGAACGAGCAATTATATGACACCCATTAAATAATTCAAGTTCTGATTTACTATCTTTAACAAATATAGATTTTGTGTTTTTATCAGATTTAGGGTCAGGTGAATAATAATCATCACCCCAATACCAACGAGGAACTTGTGTTAAAAAGTCCCTCATTTTAGTAATTAACTGATTGGCAAGGTCAAGTTTGTTACCAACGCAAAGAATTGTTTCAGGAGCATCTTCTGAAGCAAAAACACACTGAGCTGTAGCCCACGCACTGGTAAGCGTTGTTATACCACACTGACGTGGTTTAATAGAAACAATATTTCTTACCTTTGCCAATGTTTGTAAGAACACTTTCTGCCTTGGAAAACAATGAAATTGCGTTTTCTTTCCTTTAGTGGCATTGAAAGTGCTCAAATATTTTTCAATGAAATAAATTCTTGATTTATCTTGAAATGACTTTATATATTCAGCAGCCATTTCATTAGGGTCAATTATCATGTTTTCATAATTTCTTCTAACAATTTATTTTTATCATCAATGACATCATATGAATACTTTTTATCTGAATAATATAATAATTTTACACCATTTTGTTTACATAACTTTTTCTTATTTTCATCAAGTTCTTTCCTATGTATAAAATCATCTATCCCACCAAAAAAATCTATAGGGTAATAATGCTGTTTGCCTTGACATTCTATAGCAATGTTGTAATCGCTCAAATAAAAATCAATCCTTTGTAAACCCATCCAGCTAAACCTCTTTTGTTCTTCAAAAGAGATTTTTGATTCTGTTAATAAAGTTCTTATCTCATTTTCTAAAGAAGAAGAATTACATTTAGGACACCCTTGCCCTCTCACATGGTTATCCGCTATTTGCTCGAATTCACCATGTATAGGGCATTTTATTTTTATAACAGATTTTTCGTTTCTATATACTACATTAGAATAATCATATTTATCACCATGCTTTTCTTTGGCATCACTGATGAACTGTTTCAAAGGTTTTACTCTTTTTTTAGCTCTGCTTTCCAAGCCACATTTTTGGCATCCATTACCAGATAAATGATAATGTGGTATTTGCTCAAAATCGCCATGTATTTTACAAGTTATTGTGACAGGTGTTAAAGCATCCACATATTTAGTTTTTCCGTATGAATATTTATCACCATGCACTTCTTTGGCTCTTTTTATAAACTCTTCAGTTGTTAATGTTTTATTTGCTGAATTTTTTTCTGATGAACATTTTGGGCATCCTTGTCCACAAAGATGTTTGTTTACGGTTTTATAAAATACGCCATGTTTCTTGCAAATAATTGGTATTTTTGTTGTATTACCTGTATATTCTACGTCATCTTTAATGAATAAAGAATAATCATAAACATTATTAAAAATAATATTAGCTTTTTTTATTATATCGTCTTTTGTTAATTTTTTCATTATGACAAATTTACATATTTTAACAAATATATATAAAAAAATATTTTTTTAAAAAGCATACCTTTGATTATTATTCATCTTTTTCTTAACATAGTCGGATTTTGCGTGAGTGTAATTATTTAATCTATCTTTATATTGAAAATAATTATTTTCAACCCATTCAACAACAGCTTTCAATGATTCATTTGAGTAATAAATCTGTTGTGACCTGTCATCCATTACATACCAACAATCTTCGGCACTACCTCTTGTGTCATAATAATCATCCTCATAGTCCATATTAATATCATAACTTATATCGCCATAATAAATTGGGACAATATCACGTGCCGATGGTCCCCAGAACATTACTTGGTATTGGTTGTCACCACCATGGTATGCTTCTACACCATTTGCTTTAAACATAACAGCTCCCCAATTATCCGTATTATCACCGCAATAATACCTTGCATATTCTTCGTTAGCATTATCAGCAGTAAATGCAAAATTATACCCTTCCTCTCTTTTAAATGAACCATGCGTTATTCCTAAATCAGTATAATCTGATGTTCCTTTAGCAAAGCCGTTTAATGCAATATCAGCTGGCACAGGTGTAAAATGAATGAGCCATTCTTTATTAATGTCTATATTTCTATTGTAATCTAACAATGTATTTGTTACATTTCTTTCTATCGCTAACCTATTACATTTTTCGATAAAAGCTTTTAACACTTCTGGGTATTTTTTAAGAATTCCAATAGTCTCTTCAAAGTCTAAGCTGCCACTGTTTAATTTTTCACGGTCTTTAACATCAACAGCATACTTAAAGTAATTATCAACAAACATGCCAGCGTTGTTATAGAAGCCTTTCACATTTTCCATTCCATCATCATTCGTCAAATGATTTTTTAAAGGTGATAAATGATAAGAATCATTATATTCGTTTTCTTGATTTTCTTCGATGTTGCCTTCTTCTGAAATAGTGTAACTATCTAATTCATCAGCAGTCATATACCCATCACTGATTAGAGAATTATCAACATTTTTTTGTGATATACTATCTAAGAATTCTTGATATTGCATATCATGTTCTATATTTTCCGTAGAACTTAATAAATATTCTTTCCCTTTTCTTGTATTAGCTAATATGTTTTTTGTTATATCGAAGAATGTATCTTTTTCTTCAGAGCAATATTGTGCAAAGAAATAAGGAATCATATTTGATAGAATATGATATTTGCCAAACATTTTATTCCACAATGGAACACCCAATCTTATATCCCAAGGTTCAGCCATTGTAAAATCTGAACGTTTAATAATTGCTTGTGCTTTATGATTATCTTCAGGTAAGCCATGTGAAGAAAATAATTCCATAAATCCACGTATTGTCTCCTTTAAAAGATAAGGGAATATTATACCCTGTGATTTGATAACAGTTTTATTATCCCCATGTCCTAAATGTACTTCTACATATGATACTAATGTTGGGTTTTTTTTATCTATTTTTTCTTCCTTTGTGAAAATTAAATAATCATTCAACGTATTAATCTTTGCATACAAATCAAGTAAATTTTCCAATCCGTGACTTATAAAAAAATCAGCATAGTTCTCATCGTTTTCGGATTCTATAACAGAATAACCTTGTATCAATGAATTAATAAACCTTCTTTGTTTTACAATATCATTAACTTGCGAAATTTCATCTACATCGTTAAATGTATATTCATCATTATCACTGCCATCTTCAGGGATTACCCTTATTGATTTTTGTGGCGTTACGTTATCAGTTAACTCACAAGTTAAATTAATTGTTTCCTGAGGTACAGCAAATAATTTGTTAATAACATTTTCAACTAACTTATTTAAATGAGGTCTAATACCTCTTTCAATTGACATTGCTTTTGTTGTCAATTTATATAACAAATTTTCAGCTTCAACATCATCTAAAGGTAATTCAAATTCTTTCATATTTTCAATTAATTCAGAATACCTTTGTTTAAGAAGCTTATAATCAAAATCATAATCTGATGAAGGCGGGAAGCATGGACTTTCACCTAAAGAAGTATTATGAGTTTTAACTGACTGATATACATAATCAGGTAACTTTTCATCCATAAAATTCTTTAGTGATGTTAATTTTTCTTCAGATATTATAATTTTTTTCATATTATAATTTTTTTAAAAAGTTATCTAATTCTTTTTTAGTAAAATTAATTGATTCCCCTAAATTAGTTGACGCACCTTTCATATGTATTTTACCTATTGCAGTGCCATTGTTTACAGCAGCAGCCAATTGTGGGTCAGATTTAATTGCACTGTCTATTGTTTTAGACGCATCTGAAGTACCGTTAACATTAAAATTAGCAATTGTTGGCGTAACTGATTTATTTTTATCAGCATAGTTTGATAAATTAATATTAAATGTATTTGCTTCAGGATTATCAGCCTTAGCAGTATTTAAATCACTTGAAATATTAGAACTACCTGTTGCTGAAGGCGTTACATTAGCTTCTTTATTTATATTTGTACCGTTATTTAAAGAATCTGAATTAAACGTTAATTCATTTTCTATAAGTTTAAGTTGTCTTTTTTCAAAAATTATTTTTTTCATATATGAAACTTTTTAATATAAATATTCTATATAAAGCAAAAAGGGAAGCCTATTAGGCTTCCCTTATATTTACCTTCCTGCTACAAAAGGATTATTTCTTTTTACCCTTTTATTAGTAATTTTTTTTTCATCACGTTTAGTGCCTTTAATACCTTCTCTATCATTCATATCCAAATCACCAATAATGCCGTTAACAATTTCATTAACTAACTTATTATGATATTTCCTTGATTCCATAGGTATTTCTGGCATAGATTCTTGACTATCTTCTTCGTTGCCGTCATTTCCGCTATCATTTTTGGATTGACTTTTTGCGTATTTTAGAATCGCATTTTTAGTTTCAATACTTGCACTATTAAAAATATCATCCAATTCTTGTTGGTCAGAATCTTGTGATTGATTATCAGCACCATCACCCATAGGGTCACTATCATTCATAGGGTCATTGCCACCTGCAGGTTCATTACCTGTCATAGGGTCAGCACCACCCATAGGGCCATTTCCCATCATAGGGTCAGCACCACCCATAGGTCCACCCATAGGGTCTGGTGCTGTATACTGTTTTGGTACTTTAATTACATACTTTTCAGTTATCGTATGAATTTTTTTCCCAAATGCCTTTTAATAGATTCTGCAATAGTATTTTCTATTTCTTCTGGGTCAACTACGAATGGAGCACTGCTGCCAATTTTTTCACCATATGGATTTTCATTATATACACTTTCATCGTTCATATCGTAGTATCCAGGGAATTCTTGCTTTGCAGTCTTAGGCAATTCCATTACTTTCTTCTGATAAGCTGGATGTTTACCAAAGTCGTTCAATTTATTCATATTACCACTTGGAACTCTACCTGCATCAGAAAAAGCTTTCATTTTTTCATCTTCGTTAAGCCTACGAGCACGATTACGTCTTGATTCATTAACCATCATTCTTCTGAATGCACGTGACTCATATACTTGCACACCTCTACGATTACGAGATTCCATAGGCATTTCATCATCATCGAAGTCATCATCTTCGTCTCCATAAAGGTCATCATCCTCATAATCACTACTATCAACTGTTGGCTCATCGCCACCTACAGCTGTTAATATCGAATCAAGCTTATCAGACAAATCAGCAATTTGGTCTTGTAAATCGTGAATATCAGGGTCAGTTTCGTCTTCTTCAGCACCAAAATCATCATCTTCAGCACCCAAACTATCTTCGTCTTCAAAGTCGTCATCTTCAGCACCGAACCCATCTTCATCATCAGCCAAGGCACTATCATCTTCTACATCAGCTTCTCCATCAATGTCATCAATGTCTTCAGTAATATCTTTGCCTTTAGCATCATCAAAAGGAGCTGAGTCGCCAATTTCAGTGCCGTGCGATTTATCCAAATATTCGTCAGCAATGTTACCAGAAGCATCTTTACCTGTTGAATGCCATGCCAATGGTTCAGCAGCTTCATTCATGTCTTTCATATCAGAATCTTTTACAGCTTTAAAATCTTTAACTGCATTTTTTGCATCACCTGTCTGAGGTGCTTTCTGTTTGCCAATATTGTTTTTACCTTGTGCTTTCACATCAGCTTCACAGCCTTCGCAAGAGCAAGCTTCTTCAGCGATTGGTTTTAAGTTCTGCTCTTTCTTTTCATTGATGCGAGAAGCATTCATCATAATCTGACGTTCACGTGAGATTTCCTTTCTCAACCTTTCAGTTGATTCTACAGTCAATTCTTCTTGTCTATCAGGATTCCAAGATTCAACCATAATTTTCTTTTCAGGAGCATTGGCTTCATTGATACTCATCATTTTTAAATCAAACTGCTTTTGAGCTTCAGCAAAGCTTTTATACTCATTGTCTTTCCTGTTTCTGAATCCACCGATATATTCGAAATTTTCAGCTAATTGTCCTTTTTTGTTTGGTGAAGTCTTAATATAGTATTTAGCACCTTCACGTACAATACCGTATAATTTACCATCAGCGCCAACCTTCTGATATTCGACACCAGTGTAAGCAACATTCTTGCCTTCGTTAATGCCAAATTTCATAAGGCTTTTCATTCTTGAAAGCTGACTATTTACGTCCTTGCTATTGTTCATAATTTTAAATTATTAATATATATTAATTTTTTATTTTTTTATATAAATATCTTTCTCATCTAAAAAGTAGTAATTTTTTATTCAATATCATCAGAAGTACCTTCAATATTATCATACCCTCTTGTGTCATATTCAATATTTTGTACTACATATGTGAAAGAACTTAATGGCCTTATATATATTGCACCTATAGGTTTCAATTTATTAGGGTCATATTGTATACAATATACATATTCAACACCCAAATACACAGATAAATCTTTATCATATAAAACTTTGTAAAGTTTACCGTTCTCCATGCTTTGCATTATTTCACCTGTTTGTATAATATAATTCCTAAGTATATCTTTTTGGCGCTTCCATTTTTTAATATATGGGTTATGTTCAGAATTGCCATCAGCAACTACTTCCTCAAATACATATCCTTTATTTTCATAGACATTTCTACCCATTGGCTTAATTCCTTTATCATAGAATCTATCTATCTCGCCAATCACATATCTCCAATCAGGACATACATATTTGACGCCAGCATCGCCTACCTTTTCATTGTATACATCCATATATAATTCTTCATCAGAATAAGATGCTATAACTTTTCTAAGAACTTCTTTTTGCTCATAAGTTGGTTCTCTGCCAATGTCTATAGAATTAGGCATTATTCTAATGTTACCAAGTTTAATAAATTGGAATTTATCATCAATACCATTTATTCGTGTTACTTCGTTGTGTTCGCCTTCAGTATATATAATGTTACCATCAGATAAAATAAAGCCCCTACAGCCTTTAAAATAGCCACCGTGCCTAAATAATTGTAACGCACGATAATTTAATTCATATGGATTGTTAATATCTATAGGGCTATCTTCATACATTTCGCAAGTTTCAAATCTTCCTGTGTATGAGAAGAAGTCGTATTTATCTATTTCGCCTTTTTGTATGAAAGTGTTAAGCATTTTTTCAGCCCAATCTTCACCAAAAATATCTACCAAATCATCCCAATAAACACTATCACCACCACAATAATGATAATCTTCATTATCATAATATGTTAATTCAAAAGTAGGGAATTCGTTTTTAACATATGTGGCTAAAACTTCATCATTATTTTCAAGTCCATTTTCTTCAAGATATTCTTTATACTCATCTTGGTCAATTGATAATTCCCATTCTACTTCGCCTACTTCTGATAAATCTACTGAAGCAGATTCATTTATTATTCTACTTTCGGTGATAGAATTAAGCTTATCATACAATTTACTTGAAATATCCCATAACTTATCAAGATATTCAGTTCTCCTTAATACCTTATATATAATATTATATGGGTCAGTTTCACCTCCACGCTTTAAGCCTAATTTACGCATTGATTTAATCTTATTCAACAATTTGTGTGCCTTCTTACCAATTTTTCTTAGTTGTGCATCATCATTTGTAGAATTCATTAAATCAATATAATCATCAATTTTAGTCATTATTTTTGATGATTTAAGTTTAATTTCTTTACTGTCAGGCGCAATGGAATGTATATCATTCGGGTTAGGTTTTTTTATCCAATTATTGTCTTCCAAATCATACAACCCACCAGATTCAGTTTCAGCATTTATATCTTCTACGTATACTTCAACATTGAAACCATAAATTTTTAACCCTTCATGTTCATTATTCCATTCATTCTTTTTTGAATTGAAATATTCTTGAACAAAATTTGTCCTTTCATCAACTTCAGAAAAATCTACAATTATGTGCAAATCAATGTCTGAAAATTTAGACCAATTGTAATTACAAATTGAACCTGTTAAAATAATACCTTTTCTTTTAACCCAATTAACGTTAACAGTTTCCCAAAAATCATCAGCAATATCTAATAGTTTTAGCCTTACTTTAGAATTTAATTTATCACCTTTCCAAATTTTAGGTGCTAAAGTATCTTCTTTTTTAAAGGAGTCAAGGCTTACTTCATCAGCCTTTACTTCCGATTCTTGATTTTCTTCAATATTTTGTTCTACATGAAAATATTCATTGCTACCACCATCACCTTCAGCACCTATATATCCATCAGGTTTAGATTCTTTTAGTTGGTAATATTTACTGTTAAAATATTCTTGAGGCGTATAAAATTCCTTCCCATGCATTCCGTCTATACAAATACTTTTAATAGCATTTGGATAAATAATGCCACGATACCCTATTTTTGTATATTTAGCAGGGTTTTCTTTTTTATCAATAGCATCTGCTTTATGGTAATCAGTATAGTCTATACCATTTTTTTCCATTTGGTTGTTATACACATTATCAAATCTTTCATTTGCATAAGAATTATATGTATCATAGTCAAACACAAATTTATTTTCATCAAGTTTATCGCCATCAAATTCTATAACACAAGGATAAAATTTTTTTTCATTAATTGGCATATCACCAGAAACAATAGAAGCATATTCCATTGCAATATCAAAGCTTGATGTTATGAACACAGTATCATTATGCTTAATATCCCATCTACTTTTTTCAGGGTTACTTCTTAATCCTTTTTTAAGTATTCCTTCTGCAAATTTTAAAGTAGTACCATGATAAAAAGATTTTGGTTTTTCTATATTTCTATTTATTTGTGAAGTTTTTATTTTTTTAGACCCATAATAAACATTTACGTAATCTAAACTAAACATTTTACTTAATGAATAGAGTTCAGTAGAGTTTAAAACATTATATGTGCTATTAGGCGTGATTTCTAAAGTATTACCATAGAAACAGCCTGTTACAAGTCTTGGGAAATTAGAGCCTAATATTTTTGTATAATTTTCAATATCATGATTTTCAATTGCTACATCTAAATCATTTAAATAATCCTTTAATTCGCTCTTATGACTATTTAACATGCTTTTTAATGATAATGGGTTATCATCTGTGTATATAGCAATATCACCTTTATATAAAGCAAAATAAAACACATCATTATTTGAACCCATGTCTGACTCTGGATTCAAATTAAGCTCGTTTATTATACTTTCTCTTAAATTTAAAAGTTTATGTTCATTTAATATTATTTTTTTCATTAAAAAAATATTTTAGTTTTGTGTTTTTCTATCGTTTACAGTTTCATCATCATTAATCAATTTAACATTTTGGTTTTTATTGAAATTACATAAAGGGGCTACTAATTCTGCTTCTTTTACGCCTTCTTCGGAAGCAAATGATTCAGCTTCAGTGTATTTAATTCCATCTTTATTCTTTATGCCATCATAACTGGTATTACATTGAACTGCCAACGGAACAAACTGTTCTGACAAATCATAACCATAAGAATCATATCCTTTATCTATCATATAATAGTTTTTTTCTTTTTAATTAGTTATTTATTAATAAATATTATGGATGATGAAAAAGACTGTTATTATATCTGAAAGTACATTTAACAATATATTTACCAATTTAGTTTTGGAAGATAAAACAATGGATGACGCAGTTAGGCGATTAGCACTCTATCAAAAATTAGGTAATGACTATTTTAAAAACCCATCAATAAGTGATGAGACTATGAGTAATGATAAAATTACTTATGATTTGGCTTTAAAAAATCAAATGAATGAAATCGTTGATGCTATATATGATACTTACGAAAAAATTTCGCATAATATGCATGCATTCTATAATTCAGCAACAAACGAGCCACCTGCAACAAAAGAAAAAACTAACATAGGTAAATTTGGTATGCACCCTTCTACATTTTATTTGGAGCCAGATTATGATAAGCAACATTTATCACCATCAGATAGAAAAACATTTATGCAAAAATGTAGATGCTATTATATGCTTATTATGGAAATATATAATAGTGGTGTACCAGTTTGGGCTAATTTGTTTTTTAACCCAAAATATGATGTGGCAAAGAAAACTTTCTTAAAATGTAATCAAATATCAAGTGGTACATTAGAGCGAATAAGTGTTGGTGTGGCTGATAGTGATGGTAACTATCCAGAAGGTACTATAAATTGGATAAGGAAAAAACGCAGTGTTAACAATAGAACTGGTAATGAAACTAAATATTTAACAAATGACTTTCAACCAGCTACGTTTGGACAAAAGGAACAATACCTAAAATTTGTACCAACAAAGGAAAAAAGTGCTATTATGCAATGGTACATTAAGGCAAAAAATGACCCATCTATGTATGAAAAATATATAATGCAAAACAAACCTACAAATCCAGAAGCATCTAAGAGCGTTAGGGGTAAAAGAATATTCGGTCTTAAAAGATAAGAAAAAAATAAAAGCGAAGCCTTATTCAAGCTTCGCTTTTATTTTACCCAACACTTAAAGGCGCTTTTATCGTACTATCACTTTTATAATTTTCTATTATAAAATCTTCATATTTGAAGTCATCTATATCATCAATTTTTCTACCAAATTTTAAAGTAGGCAATGTATCAAACCCTTTCCTTGTTAATTGTTCATCAACAGCTTTCATTTGGTTACAATAAATATGAGTATCACCTAAATCGGCAATCAATTCATCTGGCACCATGCCAACAACTTCTGCAATCATATATGTTAGTGCTGCATAACTTGCTATATTAAACGGTAGTCCTAAAAAGCTATCTACGCTTCTTTGCGTCCATTTACAACTTAGCCCATATTTGCCATCATTTAATTCACGCACATAGAATTGAAACATTACATGACAAGGAGGTAATGCCATTTCATCTAAATCCGATGGGTTAAATGCAACACAAAGTAATCTTCTATCATTAGGATTTGTTTTTAATGTGTCAATTATCTTTTTTATTTGGTCAACGCCACTATTTCCAAATCTCCTCCATTGTTTACCATATACAGGGCCTAAATCACCATAAATATATCGCATTCTATATCCATCAGGACTATATAGTAAATCTTCAAATCCTTCTTCGGAAACTTTTTTAATAAATTCATCTTTATTTAGTGCGACTTTAATATCATTATCTAATGCATTTGTAAGCGAATTGTGTTTTTTTATCAATGACTTATAATGCCTATAAGCATCATCATCCCATATATGTACGTTTTTATCTGTTAAAGCCTTTATGTTAGTAGAACCGCTTATAAACCATAATAATTCTTCTATAACACCTCTATAAAAGACTTTTTTGGTTGTTAGTAATGGAAACCCTTCTTTTAAATTAAATCGCATTGTACGTGAAAATACTGATAACACATCACCACTTCTTGTTGATTTTAAAGTCCCATTATTTTTAATGTCAGTAAGTAAATTTAAATATTGCTTATCTACGTTGTTCATAATCATTTTTTAATAAGTTACTTATTTTCTTTTTCGTCAATAACTTGTGACACAAACGACATAATCATAGGGTTATTTAAAATAAATTCACCTTTATTTTTTAGGCAATGTTTATGGCAATGTTTACTTACTTCACCATCTATTTCATCTATCCATTCTGACCAATTATTGTCTATTTTTTGAATTAACCCACTTGGGGAATGTCTGCTGACATAATTTTCTAAAAACTCATTTCTACGCTCTTTAGACGGATAAAATAAATCATAATCAATTCCTTCAATTTCCAACGCATCACGTACTTCTTTGTGCGATGATACAAAAATTATATCATTATCTGCTATATTATCTTTTATATGCTTGATATAATTTGAAGGAAAATCATCTTTATTAAATTTACTAGAATCACTATCTAATAAATTAATTTTGTCTTTTAAGGCATTAAAAGCATAACTTTTTCCCATACCAGGGAAAGCACTAATTACAATTGCACTCATATTTTTTATTTAAAAAAAAATTTATATAAAATAAATTACATGTTGGTTTATTCATTTCTATAACATTAACATTTTTATTTCCAATCACCATTGGACGGATTCGTTGAAAAATATATCAACTATAGCTTTACCAACATATAAATTGTTTATGTTAATATTTAACGATTTCATTTCTCATAGTCATAAGGTTTGCTATTAGCAATAGCATCAGACTTTTGCGTAATTTCCCAAGCGTATTCATCATCAGATATGTTCCAACTATTATTAGACATTAAATATTGTGCTATTTCTTTGTCTATTTCATTTTCTATTTCTTCTTTAATTTGTGGCGTTAATAAATCATTAAGAATTCGCATTGTAGCATCATTATAATTGCTATCTATCCATGATATATCTGACTTATATGTTTTTGAATTTTCTATTAAATAATTACCAAATTTTTCCATAATTAAAATTAAACTTTAATTTTAACGTTGAAACCTACAGCGTTAAGGATATCTTTAACTATATCTTCATACGAAGATTCATTTGCATTTTTTATACTATACAATTCATTATTTTTATTGTCAAGGATTCTAAAGCTACTACTATCAAATGATTCTATTTGAAGTCCATTGCCTGTTCTAAATTCATACTCTTCGTTAATTAAATTTAAATCTGCATTGGGTAATTTTGTAAATTGATAACCTTTTGATTTAATAAATTTGTTTAGTGCTTTACCCTGTGAATCATCTTCTCTAAACAATAAATAATCTCTAACGTCAACATCATCGTATTGATATTGTGTGCCGTTAGAAAATACTACTTTTAATGTCTTAGGTTTATTATCGTTATCAATGCATTCTGAATATTTTATATTACTGCTTTGATACCATACTTTATCAACATCATCTGCATAATAATTAAATAATTTACTCATAAACTTCTTTTTTTTTAAAAAACTAAGCAATAGGCTTCATAGTTTCATTATGTATATTACAAATATATTAAAAATAATTAATAAAACAAAAAATAATATATATTTTATTTTTTAATAATATATATAATATTTCATTTGACTCTTAAAAATATTATTATATATTTTATAAAAAATAGAGAAAATATGAGTGAAAGCAAAAACGATATTTATTCTTATGAACTACAGGGTGTATTGACATATATGGTTGATATCCTTGTAAATGAATTCCCAACTGAGATTTTTACACCTGAATATTTAATGGTTTCAATTCTTGATACAAAGAATTGCCACGCAAATATGATACTTGACAATTGTTTAATGTCCAATAATATGTATGAGTTAAAAGAAATTTATATAAACGTATTAAAAGAACATTCTAAACCAATTGTAAAAAATAAAGATAATGGTAAAGTAAACTTTGATTTTGAATTAAATAAAATTTTAGAAAATGCTGAAAAAGAAATGACAGCAACAGGTTCTAAAAAAGTTGGTACTGAACACGTATTACTTTCTATTTTAAACCCATCTAACGAAATTAAAATTAAGGATGTATTCAAAACGGTAGGGATTGAATATAGCTTTATTTTAGATAAATGCAGTGAAGACAAAGTTAAACCAAAACATACGCCAAAAGCAATAAGGCCTAAAGGCTTTATCAGTAATAAAATTGGTAATTCACTTAAACCAGCTATTTTCCCTCTAAAAAGTGAAGTGAATACTTCAAGCGTTGTAACAAAAGACGAATATGTGTCAAAGTTTACAACTAATTTAAATGAATTGGCTAAGAATGGCAAAATTGATGAACTTGTAGGAAGGGAAGACGAAATTAATGAAATTATCAAGGTTCTTGCAAGACGAAAGAAAAACAACGTAATTCTTGTAGGTAATGGTGGCGTAGGCAAGACTGAAATTGTGTATGGTTTGGCGTCTATGATTTCAAAAGGTAATGTACCATCAATACTTGAAGGCAAAGAAATTGTTATGATTGATATTATGGCAATTGTTTCTGGAACACACTTTAGAGGAATGTTTGAAGAACGCATTAAAGGATTATTTGATGAATTAAAATCATCATCAAAGTACATTCTTTTTATTGATGATATGCAGAATGTTTTAAAAAGTGGGTCTAAAGATAAAGATACTGATATATCAGGTATGATTGGGGACATTTTATCTGGTGGTGATGTTAGGGTTATTGGTACAACAACATTTAAAGATTATAGAAATTCAATTGAATCTAATACGTCTATTTCAAGAAAAATGCAACGTATTATTATTGAAGCGCCTAATATCAAAGAAACCATTGAAACATTAAAACAGTCTAAAGGCTATTATGAAGAATTTCATAATGTTAAATACACTGATGAAGCAATAGAAAAAGCAGTTGAACTTGCTGAAAGGTATATAACTGATAGGAGTTTACCAGATTCTGCTTTTGATGTTATTGATTTAGCAGGCGCATCAACATCAATCGGTGAAAAAGAGCCAAAAGAAATTATTGCGATGAAAAAAAGATTAGATGGAATTGAAGAAGAAAAATCAACGTATCTTAATGCTGGAGAATTTGAAAAAATTGATGCTATTACGTTAGAAGAAAATGTAATCAAAAAAGAATTAAGTGATTATAAACGTGAGCAGTCATCTAAAAAATCAAAAGAAGTAATTATTGACGCAGATGATATTAATGAAACAATTTCAGAAATGGTAAAGGTGCCTGTTTCAAAGCTCAGTTCAAACGAAAAAAAGAAGATTGCACATATTGATGAAATTTTAAAAAATAGTGTTATAGGGCAAGATGAAGCTGTTGATGCTATTTGCAAAGTCATTAAAAGAAACAAGGTAGGACTTGGTGATAAAACAAAAACTATGGCTAACATCCTAATGGGAGGTCCTACGGGTTGTGGAAAAACCCTAATTGCGAAAAAACTTGCCGAAGAAATTTTTGGTGATGAGAAGGCTTTGGTTAGGATTGATATGTCAGAATATTCTGAAAAGAATTCAGTTGCTAAATTAACTGGTGCTGCACCTGGATATATAGGATATGAAAATGGTGGTCAATTAACAGAAGCAATTAAAAATAAGCAGCATTGTGTTTTGCTTCTTGATGAAATAGAAAAAGCTGACCAAGAAGTTTATAATTTATTCTTACAATTATTTGATGAAGGAAGGCTAACTGATTCAGCAGGACAAATTGTTAATTTTAAAAATGTAATCGTTCTAATGACATCTAATATTGGCGCTAAAGAATCTGCTGAACTTGGTGGCGGAGTTGGTTTTAACACTAACGAGAAAGCAAATAAGAAATCTATCATAGAAAAGTCGTTAAAAAAGAAGTTTACACCTGAATTCTTAAATAGGATTGATAAAATAGTTTATTTCAACAATTTGACTGATGAAAATCTTAATACTATTGTTAAGTTAGAAATTAATAAATTAGCCAAAAGATTAAATGAATTACATTATGATTTAAAATATGATGACAAAGTAGTAGATTACTTACACGTTAAAGCAGTTAGTCAAAAGGAATTTGGGGCTCGTCCTATTATTAGGCTTGTTCAAGATAATATTGAAGATAAAATTACTGATTTAATGCTGGAGAATGACTATAAGCAAAATTATGTTTTTAGTGCAACTTGCATTGATAATGAAGTAGTAATTAAATAAGATTCTCATATTTTCTCAAATATTTTTACAACCTTTAATGGGAAGGCATTACTTCGAATAATGGCTTCCCATTTTTTCTTTAAAATAAGCAAATTTGAAAATTAAAAATATTTTTTATATATTTGCAAATGTAAATCTTTAAAAGTATGATGTCTTTAGATTTATGCAATAGATTTGGCAACTTAGAACTAAGTGATGAAGAACTATTGGAAAACATCGAGATTACGTCAACTGTACCTAACGATGTACCACAAATAATAGAATTTATAACTAAAAGTTGGGGCTTAGGTGATAATATGATGGCATTTGAACAGATAGTTCATAGCAATATTGATTTAAATAAATCAGTTAAGCTTATAGATTCACGTGATGGCGAACTATATGGCTTGCTTTTAATAGCATATTATCCCATATGCGAAGGTTCTCCAATTAATTTGGTAAATCCTAACCTATCCAAATATTTAAGCCAATACACGCAAATAAATGGTCATTCATTCATAATAGATGAACGTTTAAGAGGTAAAAAAATAGATGTTAAAATGTTAAAGTATATTAAAAAATATGCTGAATCATTTGATTTTATTTGGTGTGCAGTCGAAAAAGACCTTAAATCACATGATTATTGGAAACGATTAGGCTTTAAAAAAATTTTTACAATACCTCAAGCTTCATTTTACATTTTAAGTAAAAATGATAGTATAAATTGGGATTTATCACATTATTATGGATTAAAAGATTTTTCTTAATATTTATATAAATAGGACGTTATAATAGTATGAAGAAAATCATAATAAGCGAAAATAAACGTGGTGTCCTTTTTTCAGCAATTTTGAATGAATCATTAACTAATGGTGATGAATCAGATAAGGTTTTATCAGTAGTTAAGTTTCTTGATGGAAGTTTTTCAAGGGCAGATGAAAATTCTTATGATGATAATGGGCATCCAACAAACAAAGAATTAGTAGCTTGGCTAACCCCTAAAAAAGAGGTTGCTAAGTTACTGACTGCAACGCAATTATTTTATGTTGTTCAAGAAGAATTTAAAAATTTAATTTCAGATAAAAAAGAACGTGATGATTTCTTAAAAAAAGTAATCAAGGCTTGGTATTATCATAATATTACTAAGGAAGGTTCTATTATAGAAAAGTAGTTAATAATAAGAGGTCAGCCTTCTGCGGAGAACTCGCTCTCACATGTGCCGCAGACAACGTACATCAGATTTGTACGAACCTCAATAAAATTTTATATGATGAGACAATTTAAAAAGGTATTTTTGTTTTTAAGTATGTTATTAGCTGCCACAGTAAATACATACGCAGGTGAAAATCAAACGAAGGAGGATGTTTCAACGGAAGTTGAATATGTTGAGGATGAACCATCCAAATGGGATTCCATTATGGATGCTATAATTCAAGTTGAAAGTAGAGGTGATAGTAAAGCTTCTCACGGGAATTCACTTGGAATTTTACAAATCACACCTATTCTTGTAACTGAATGTAATAACATTCTTAAAAGAAAAGGCAGTAAGAAAAAATATACATTAGCTGATAGATTAAATATTAAAAAATCTAAAGAAATGTTTATTTTAATAATGAACCAATATAATAAAACAAAATCTGCAATGAATGCATGCAGAATTTGGAATGGTGGTGTTAACAGTAAAAAAGTTAGACCTGGATATTGGAAAAAGTTTTTGGAATATTATAAAAAATAATAATATAAAAGGCTGAGATTACTTCTCAGCCTTTTTTGTTATATTAAAGTTTCAATTAGTTTATAAAGTTTTTCTTGAAAATATATTAATCTTTTAGTAAGCTCTTTTTTAATTAACTTAATTACTATAGTATGACTAATGTTATTAAAATTAATATTAAGCATTTTAGATGCGTTAGATATATCTTTTTCGCTAATTTTTTGACTTGATAATTCTGATAATGCAAGTTTAATATCATTTAATCTGCTTGCATCATTAGTCATTTCAATTAGTTCGTTAATATTAGGTATATAATCAATATTTCTTAGTAAATTAGCTGCTACAACGTATGTTTCTTGAAGTCTTGATTGAATTTCAGTTTTACTTAACCAATATAATAAATCACTAAGTATGTTTTTATTATTTTCTGGATAATTTTCATTTTGTGCATCACACCAATCTAATAAATGTGTTAATTCATGAATTAAATTTCTATATATAGTAATAGAAGGGTTTACTGACCTTAACATTCTTGTAGGACTTAATTCAATTATTGCAACATTACTTTCTCTTGACTCACCAAAAGCAGCTTTCTTCCCAATATCATCATAATCTACGAACTGGATAAGAAGTGTGTCGAATTGTAAACCAAACCATCCTAGTCTTTTATCAATGTTGTCATACACTAAATCATAATCTTGATATTCATCGCCAACGCATCCTAACCCTATTGTGTCTTTAATACTAACGCAACTTTCTAAGATTTCAGGTGTTATACTTCTAGCAAATTTATACACTTCAGAATTTAATTTCCGCTGTATATTGTTTTTATCCCTTATAGTTTCATTAATTACTTCATTAATAATTTTTTTAATGAGCATTTTTTACGTATTTTTATTTCTCATATTACTTTTAGTGCTTACATGTTATTAATTCTTTTGCTGATACCACTTTTTGGACGTTTATAAGCAATAACATTTTTAACAGCTTCACTAACAAGGTTTCTTAGTTCACTTTCATTTAGAGAATAATAAACTTTACCATCACTAATGATGATATTATCGTTTTTATTTTCATTTATTTTTTTACGTAAACGATTTGCAAGCTTACGTTTTTCTATTTCACTTTTTTTCATTTAAACGGATATTTATAATTATAAATATAAATTCCTAAGAAAAAATACATAATCAAATATGAAGAAATTAATTAGGTTAACTGAAAGTGATTTGCACAGAATTATCGAAAATTCAGTTAGACAAATTATAAAGGAAGCTAAAAATGACCCTGAAGAAATCAAAAAAGCGATTGCTTTAGAAAAGTCTATTATACAGCATGAAGATGATGATGATTTTATTTATAGCAAATTAACAGTTGCTGAAAAAAAGAAAGTAGATGCACATAGAAATCATCCTATGATGCTTGAAAAGCTTTTCGTTAACCGTGTTGCGTTAGCAAGAAAACGTGTTAAGATGTATACTTCGCAATTAAAATCATTAGAGACTACAGGTGTTGCAAAAGTGCAAAAAAATAAACCTATGGCCCAATCCACAATTGTTGTTGACCCTAGAACAGTTGATATAGCAAGTATCAAAACAAAGGACATTTTAACTAAACAATTGCCTAACGAGCAATTAAATATAAATTCGTTTAACGCAGAAGGGCGTGAAATGCTTAAAAGGATTCCTGAGCGAGCTTCAATGGCCAATAAAATTTATAAATTAGTTGGTGTTTTCGATATAAATGATTGCCTTAAAACTGCTTGCGAAGGCGTTCTAAGAGTATATAACCAATTATTCAATAAGGATGTCCATCTTTCTTCACCAATTCCGCAAAACGAAGTTACATCTACTCCTGAAAACACTCTTAAATGTATTGATAATTTAAGAATTAAATTAAATAACTTTAACAGAATCTTGGCTGAAAAAGGCAACCCACAAATAGAAACATTAAAAGTATGTGTTAAAGACTTTTCAATGTGTGGTGAACCAATATCAAGACTTATGAGGGGAGAGGGCATTACTAAGAGAGAAGCTGCAATAAGACGTCAAAGTGATGCCAGAATAAGCAGAGGTATAGCAGCGCAGCAAGATTATGATGAAAGAAAAAAATACGGATTAGATTTAGGCCAGTCAGAAGATTAAAAATGTATAAAAACTAAAAAGACTTGAGGATATTCCCCAAGTCTTTTTTATTTACTTTTCTATCATACTTCTTTTTGTTTTTCCAAGGTCTATCTTTGGCTACCCATTGACCACCTCCATTGCGTTCAAATTCGTCATCCCTACTCAACCACCGTAAAATTTTAACTGGGTCAGTTGACTTAGGCCTTTTACTTTTTTTCATAACAATCCTATTTTTTTTCTAAACTTCAAAATGTTTGAATGATACAAAGCTTTTTCATACGTGTCATGTTTCATACCGTCTGAAGTTTGATACATTCGTTTTGTTTCTAATTTTGCTAATTGTGTCATATGTTGCTAATATATAATTAAAAAAATTAAGCACAAAAATAAATATGTTAATTTATTAAAAATTTTAAATCTTCAATATTAAGCGGATTTGATATTAGTAAAATTGAACTGTCCTTAAGTTCAACTACAACATTTCCTTTATCGTTTAAAGAAACATTTACAATTTGTTCTTCATTTATATTATTTTTTTTGTAATTAAAAAAATAAGGTGAAATAAATAATGAATCAGACAACGTGAAAGCATCATCTTTAATACAGCCCAAACCTTTTAATGAAATATCAACTACAAGTTTTTGTCTTAATTTTACTGACATATCATAATTAAGCAAAAAATTTTCCCATGTAACAGATAGATATTCAAGTGACTTATTGTTAATTATTACATTATCGCCAAAGTCTTGCCATTTCAAAGATTCTTCAGATATGTGGTGTGAAATATTACTTAATTGAGGTCTAGCAACAAACCAATTTTCACCACCTAATTCTTCAATCATTTCTTTTTCGTTAGGGAATCTAACATCTTCAATTACATATTTTTTATCAGGATTAATCATTTCCCTAATTTTATTAATGTGCCAATTCATATTGTACCCCCTAATTAAATCAGTTCCTATTACTTGAAGCATTTCCCTAACATTTTTAATATGTTTACCACCGATAACCATTTGAACAGTTTCTATTGGTATTTTAGTTTGTTCGGAAAAATATTCAATAGCATCATTAGATATATCTATATCTATGCCAATATTTTCATTTTTTAACCTATTAAGTTCATCTATAGATATATTTAAAAACTCAGCGCAAATTGCCTTTAACGGCAAAGCAAAATACAGTCTTTTATAGCCATATTTTTCACAAACTTTAGCAAGCTCTGTTTTTCCAGACCTCATTCTCCCGCAGAAACCAAGTATCATAATTGCTTTATTTTATCTAGAATTATTTTCTTATTCTTAATACACCCACTATATCTACCATAATATAGTAAACTCACACCGTTATCATCACATAGTTTTTTCTTTTTCATATCTCTATTTTTTCTTTCTACTAATCCTTTTTCCCCACCAAAAAACTCATATGGCATAAAGTGTTGGCTACCTTGACATTCTATAGCAATACTTTTTGATGGTATATAAAAATCAAGACTCTGTTTCCCAAGCCAGCTGAAATGCTTCTGATATTCATATACTATATTATTTTCATCCAGCATCATTTTTACCTCGTTTTCTAGATGACTTATTTGGCAAACTGGACAGCCGTTTCCACAGATATGACTGTGTGGGGTTTGCCAAAATTCTCCATGCTCTGGACAAACAAGGCAAACTTTTGTTCTAGTATTAACATATTTTACTCTCGAATAATCATACTTATCACCATGAATTTTTTTAGCTCTAGCTACAAATTCTTCTGTCGTCAATTTTTTATTAACTCTACAGATAGGACATCCATCGCCAGCTATATGCCTTTTTGGTCTTTGCCAAAATTCTCCATGTTCTGGGCATATAATACACACTTTTGCCTTGTTGTTTATATATTCTACTTTGGAATAGTCATATTTGTTGCCATGAGTTTTTTTGGCTTGTTTAATAAAATCAGTTGTATTTTTTTTCAAATTATTATTAATACACTGTGGGCAAGATTGTCCAGAAAGATGATTATGTGGGGTTTGCCAAAATTCTCCATGTTCTGGGCATATAATACACACTTTTGCCTTGTTGTTTATATATTCTACTTTGGAATAGTCATATTTGTTACCATGAGTTTTTTTGGCTCTAGCCACAAATTCTTTAGTTGTTAACTTTTTCATAATTACACTCCATTTATATATAAATATCTAGTAATTACAAATAGTTATCATGCGACCTGCAAGTCCTATAATCCTACCACTCATATTACTTATTTAATTCATCGTCCACAATCATTTCAAAATCAGATAATGATACGTTTCCTATTATTTTTTTTAAACATTCTCCGTTTTCACCAAAAAGAATTGTTGTTGGTATACTTCTTATGCTATATTTAATTGAATCGTCAACACCTTCATCATCTTCTATATTTATAGACTCAAAACTAATATTTTTATATTTATCTTTGGCTGATGCTTCATTGAATGTTTTTTCAAATGCGTGACAAGGCTGACACCAATCAGCCCAATATCTTTTAATTGTTTTAATGCTGCTCATATTATTTAAAACAAAGTTCTTTTTGTTATTTTTCTATTGAAAAGTCCACTAAGTGATGGTTTAACTTGTACTCTTTTGGTTTCTTTACTTAATGACTTTGAATTGGACTTAGGCATTTCTAATTTGCCTGCACGTTTTACAATTTCAGAAGCGTAAGCAGTACTTGCTGAAATGTATTTAGCTTTTTTACCCAATACTTTGTTAACTTGCATTTCAATTGCAGTTAATTTTTTCTTTTCTTTTGGTAAGTCTGAAATTATATCATCAAAATAGCTTTCATCAAGGAAGCCTAATGTATTTTTAGCTCTTGTGTAAGCAACATACATAAGATTATATTCTTGTTTAATTTCCCAATCCTTTTTAGCTGACTTTGATGGCATTAATGATTTACATGCCACAAATACTCTATCTGCTTCAAGCCCTTTGGCTTTATGGATTGTTGATAATGAAATACCGTTCTTTTTCCTATCAGAAAACACATTAGATATTTTTTCTATTAGTTCATCGGTGGTATTAATGCCATCAGCAAGAACTTCAAGTGCTTTAATTGTATCTAATCTGTTAACGATTAAAGATGACTGCATAGCAGTGTCTAAATCAATGTTACTGTTAAGCATCAAAGTGTCTCTTGCGTCAAACAAATTGCTGTAAAGTCTTACGAAAACACCGTCTTTACTTAAATCTTTATACAAGTTTTCTTTTTTAGTGTTTTTAACAATACGTTTAAGATTGTTTCCAATGTCTTTGCCCCTGACAAAACATTTCTTCCCTTCTTTTATAAAAGAATTATAAATTTTCATCAAAGGTGCATTATTACGGCAAACAATCATATCACCATCATTAACGTCTTCTATCTTAGCGTTTTCAATTATTTCACCTTTCCTACCTTCAGTATTTTCTTCTATTGTAGGGACTAATTGCTTTGCGTATGAGACGATATTATCCGCACACCGATAACTTATACTAAGTGGTAAAGAAATCGTGTTAGGGAGCGATTTAAGGATATTAAATGAATCAGGGTCACTTCCGCTAAAGCTATAAAGGCAATTATGCGTCAATATTCCATCTGCAACATAATTATGATTTTCTTCAACATCTAATGAATATACTTCAAATTCTCCATAACTATATTTAACATTTGTAATTTTTTCAGGTGTTCTGATAATTTTATATTTATGTTTTTCTCTTAAATTATTTTCATTTAACGTATTAACCTCCATAAATTTAGGAAATAAATTGCATGCATTAAATGTTGTAAAATGCTCTTTTGAAATATAAT